>Ga0209511_1000250_pt1 | contig 58714 bp, 76 predicted proteins | sample SSSSmetaG_FD_184141 | JGI IMG/M metagenome (GOLD analysis project Ga0209511, IMG submission 184141) | Glacier valley bacterial and archeal communities from Borup Fiord, Nunavut, Canada, to study Microbial Dark Matter (Phase II) - ​SSSS... | ecosystem: Environmental > Aquatic > Freshwater > Ice >... | reverse complement strand
GAACCCAGGGTAAACGGCGGCTGTAACTCTGACGGTCCTAAGGTAGCGAAATTCCTTGGCGGGTAAGTTCCGTCCTGCATGAATGATATAACGACTTCTCCACTGTCTCCGGTACCGATCCAGTGAAATTGACCTTTCCGTGAAGATGCGGAATTCTCTGGAGCTAGACGGAAAGACCCCATGCACCTTCACTATACGTTCTGCATAGTGATATCCATATCAAACTAGTTGTGTAGGCTAAGTGGAAGCGAACGACGGTCTGCGCCAGCAACCCTCTATGCGAAAGGTGAAAGACCACTCTACTATTCTTGAGGCGCTAAGGCACGAGCCTGACAATGCAGGCGAGGTAGTTTGACTGGGGCGGTCGCCTTCCAGACAGCAACGAGGGTTTACAAAAGTACCTTCAGACCTAGGGAACTAGGTTTACGAGCGCAATGGTAGAACTTTACTTGACAGCTAGACTTTGCAGTCGCACTGAGACGAGAGTCGGTCATAGTGACCGGGTGCTATATTCGAAACGTGGCATCGCTCAAAAGATAAAAGGTACGCTGGGGATAACAGGCTTACCACTCTTTAGAGTCCCTATCGATGGAGTGATCTGGCACCTCGATGTCGGCTTATCGCATCCCGGAGCTGAAAGCGGTTCCAAGGGTTTGGCTGTTCGCCAATTAAAGCGGTACATGAGCTGGGTTTAGAACGTTGTGAAACAGTTCGGTCCCTATCTACTCTAGATAAATTTAACATCGAGGCCCTATTCTCAGTACGAGAGGACCGGGTAAGGTCGAATCCCTTGTGAACCAGTTGTGAAAATCTCGCAACGCTGGTTAGCTACATTTATAATCGCTAATCGCTGGCACCAGCTAAGTGAGAAATGCAACTCGAATGTGTCGTATATACAGCGAAAGACTATCGCTACGCAAGGCTACCCTTAGCAGTCCGTAATGGCTGTACTGAATAAAGCCTGCGTATCCTCGCTTTTTCCGCCCCATCTGAGTCTTCCGAGCTTTAGATACTAAGCCGACGGCCCCGATCCCTAACGATTTCGACCTGTGCACTTGAAAGACACATGAATACGTACTGCATGGAAGGCTGTGTCTTTCACCAGAGAGTGTAAAAAGCTAAAACAAAACATGTTCGTAACTACAGAGCAAGAAATTTTCCTTAGAACTGCTGCCACAGCCCTACAAAATTGCCAGCAGGAAATTCCTGCATTAGTTTCCTCCACACGTGTTACCCCAGAAGGCCTTGTTCTAAGAACCTCGCCGGCAAAAGTTCGACCCCTAGCATTGTATATTCGTAATAGCAGCCTACTTCAGTTCCGTACTTTAGTAGACATCGCAGTTATCGATAAGCTGCTTCCTGCGGGCCGCTTTGTAGTCAACTACTCCTTTCTATCTACGGTTACAAATCAAAGACTTACTATCCAGTTGTACGCTACGGAAACGACTACAATCCCTAGTTTAGCTGCACCATTTCTAAACAGTCAGGAGCTATTTGCCTCTGCCGGCTGACTCGAACGAGAGATTTGAGACATGTACGGACTTTATTTTTCTGAGCACGGGGACCTGCGCCGAATTCTTACCGACTACGGTTTTACAGGCCACCCGCTGCGTAAAGACTTCCCTCTTACCGGTTTTCACGAGCTTGTTTACAACGATGCTGAAGGTCGCGTAACAGCAGAGCCCGTTGAATTAGCACAAGAATTTCGTGTCTTCCACCTATAATTACGCGGTGCAACATGCTCTCAGACGCGCGCGTAGTGGTTTACTGTCTGTAGAATGCGCTTTGCAATATTTTTGGGGAAGTAGCTTAAAGGTAGAGCACCACTTTGTCAAAGTGGGTGGTGAGGGTTCAACTCCCTTCTTTCCCGCGTAATTTGTATAAGCTTCTGCATTTTCCGCCCGTAAAAACTACCCTACGGGCACGGCGCCCCCTTGGTGGAATGGTAGACACAGCAGACTCAAAATCTGCTTCCTTGCTGGTTCGACTCCGGTAGGGGGTACACTGCGAACGACATAACGTTTTTGACGTTTAGAAAAAAAGCGAAATCCTTTCTTCCCACACACAGCCCTGGTGACGGAATGGTAGACGTGCCTGACTTAGGATCAGGATTTTGGGAGTTCAAGTCTCCCCCAGGGCACACCGCCCGCTTGGTGGAACGGTAGACACGGTGGCCTTAAAAGCCACTCTTTCGAGGTATCGGTTCGAGTCCGATAGCGGGTACCTAAGTACAATAAAATTATACATCTCGGATGTTATATTTCACAGCAAGCTCGAGGGCTATAGTTTAGTGGTAAAATGGTCGATTGTGGATCGATTGTGTTGGGTTCGATTCCCAATAGTCCTCCACTTAAAATTTCGGGGCGATGGCTGATCGGTGAAAGCAATAGACTGTAAATCTATCGGATGAACTCCCTGGCAGGTTCGATTCCTGCTCGCCCCCCCCACGTTTTAGCTATGCAGTATGGTAACTTACAACACCACAAAAAATAGTATTACGCCCCTACAACAAAGCGCAGTTAAAGGAACAACAAAAACAGGTAACGCTCTGTCATTTGGAGCAGAATTTACGTTCTTCGCTGTCTTTATTACACTAACACTGTTTACCGCTGTTGTTGCTCTTGCGCATACGTTATCTTTTCTCGCCAATGCGCTTGGAGCCCCGCTGTTTACTCTGCTAACACCGGGTGCGGCCGTAGTTTTTGCTGCACTTGTCCCTGCGCTTGCTAATCCGGTACACGCGCTGCTTTGCTTGCTAGGCCTTTTTGCCACGACGGCGTTAATTTATCTTAGTCTCGGGGCGGAATACCTCGGCCTTGTTTTCTCGTTAGTGTACCTGGGAGCGCTTGCAATTCTTTTTCTCTATGTTATCATGCTACTTAACGTAAAAGATATTATGTCCGCCCAGCAGGCTTCACGGTCTCGCAGTTACCGCTACGCACTATCTGGCCTGGTTGGTTTACTATTATTCTTCCGCCTACCTGTAAAAGTTCAAGAAGGATTCCAGGAAGCCTTCCTATTTTCTTCTGCAGGTACTCGTGCTTACCGTTCTCCTCTCGAGGAGCTTACCTACCGGCTAGAAACCGATATTTTAAGTCTACGGGAGTTATACACGGATAGCTGACCGCTATTTATGCTTATTACCAGCATTCTCCTTATTGCTATGCTTGGTGCAATCGTCCTCGCTACTGGTAGCGTTGAAGAAGACAAAGCTCCCGCTTCAACGGTTAAGGTTACCGTAGCTACCACCGCCAGTAAAAAGGCTTATCCTCCGGGGTTGGAACCAATTTGAGATAGGTAAAGTTGTTTATACCGCAGAAGTATTTAAGGTAAAGTTTAATATCTTACTTCAGAATTCCGTCATGTACGCGTGCAGAAAAGCGTGTAAAAGTATAAAACAAAACTTCCACCTGTACGTGCTTACTGCCTGTGTACTAGTATATAGCTAATTTTATACGCTGGCTACTTGACTAATGATTAAGTACGCCCGATTATCAATACAATGTAACCATTAATGAGTCGTTCCCGACCCACCATAGAGCCCTTATGCTACTTCAAGCCTCTAAATTCATTGGTGCAGGTCTTGCTACTATTTCTCTTGCCGGTTCTGGCGTTGGTATTGGTATCGTTTTCTCCGCTCTTGTTTCCGCAACTGCGCGCAACCCCTCTCTAAGTAAACAACTTTTCATCTATACCATTCTAGGTTTCGCCCTTACCGAAGCTATCGCTCTTTTCGGTCTTATGATGGCTTTCCTTATCCTTTTCGGCTTCTAAGTAATTAGAACCCCTTAACCGGTAGGAGACTACGTAAAACTGAAACCAAAGCAGACTTTTAGTGCTTCCTTGTTCTTCAGCGCGCCATGATGACATCCACCCTTGAATCACTTATTGTTCTCCTACTACTTGCGACGGCATCAAACCTTATGTACCTTCTTCTCGACGGCCGGCTCATCCCGGCATCTAAAATTATTGGGTATACCATCCCAACAGCTGTACTCGCCACTGCCCTCCCCACACTATTTGAAAAGCTTTTTTGTTGCTTAGCGATGGTGGTAATAATTATTATCGCTTGACTAAGCTTCGAACTGATGATCATTCACTTTGTCTTAGCCTGATTCTTTGGTGAGTTTGATGATACGAGTATGAAGTACAGTATTAACTTTGACAGGTGACCGTTTAACATTTTTCTTATAGGCCACTTGTGAATGATGTCGGAACATTGCAAAGCACGACGCAGAAAAACGGTGCGTGACCAGCCGTTCGATCTGCTCGTTTTTACGTGTATTATCCTGCTATTCATTATAGTGTACAAATAAATCCCTAGAATATTCCCTGCAAGCCGAAACAGATCTTGGGTGGGGTAGGTGCTGGCTTGCCACCTACCCGTGCTAACCCTTATTACAACTGTAGCTACTAAACTAACCCAAAACAAAAAACAGACCGTAACTGTATCCATCCCCTCCCGTGGGGCGTCTACCCGCACCACTAAAGAAGGACTACGACTTGCAGAGGCAGTCGACGTACTTACCAGGAAACTTCAAAGCCGTGTATTTTGCTAGTTACCTCAGGCTTTCTCACGGCAGATTAAAATAGGCTAAGCACCTAATGACTCTTATTATCGTACTACTTCCACTACTTAACTTTCTTCTACTCCTACTATCTAGCCGCCTAGTCCATTGAAAACAGCTGGCGTCATTGATCATTTTTTCAATGTGCGCAGCTCTTACTTACCTTGTCACCTGCTTCAACAGGCTCGTTAGTGGTAAAGTAGCTGTTGCATCGATTGGCAGCTGAGTCCACTCCGGACTGTTCGAGGTTAATTGAACATTCTCTATCGATGCGCTTACTTACACAATGCTAATTGTTGTTTTAACTGTTTCCACTCTGGTACACCTGTACTCAACTGAGTATATGAGCGAGGATCCGCACATTAACCGGTTTATCAGTTACCTATCTCTGTTCACCTTTTTCATGCTACTTCTAATTACCTCTGATAATTTTGTAAACCTGTTTCTTGGTTGAGAGGGTGTTGGTCTTTGCTCCTACCTCCTAATTAGCTTCTGATTTACCCGAATTCAGGCAAATAAAGCAGCGATCAAGGCTATGGTGGTCAATCGTGTTGCAGACCTAGCCTTTACTATTGGTATGGTAGCTTTATTTTATACATTTCAAACAACTGAATTTAATGTTGTTTTTGGTCTAACCCCGTATATGGTAGACACTACTATCCTTTTCGGGGGTGGTCAGCTATCTCCCGTGACATTGGTAGCAACTTTACTATTTCTAGGTGCGATGGGTAAGTCTGCACAAATTGGATTGCACACTTGACTTCCTGACGCGATGGAGGGTCCCACACCAGTTTCTGCGCTCATTCACGCGGCGACCATGGTAACCGCGGGAGTTTTTCTACTCATCCGGTCCTCTGGTCTATACGAGTTTGCACCCAGCGTGCTTATTTTTATTACTATCGTCGGCGCGGCTACTGCGTTTATGGCTGCTACCTCTGGCCTTCTACAGAACGATTTAAAAAAGGTGATTGCCTATTCTACCTGTTCCCAACTAGGATATATGATTTTTGCCTGCGGACTTTCGAGTTACGCATTAAGCCTGTTTCACCTATCCAACCATGCTTTTTTTAAAGCCCTCCTTTTCCTTAGCGCGGGTGCAGTGATCCACGCAATTTCAAGTGAGCAGGATATGCGCCGCCTCGGTGGACTTCTTCGCGTGCTACCGTATACGTACGCTATGTTTTTAATTGGCTCCCTAGCTTTAATGGGGTTCCCGTTTTTAACCGGGTATTACTCGAAAGATCTTATTCTAGAGGTTGCTGCAAGCACAACTACTAACGTAGGGTACTACGCGTACTGACTCGGAATTGTTACGGCGTTTTTTACAGCTTTTTACTCTTTCCGCTTACTTAACCTGGTCTTTTACGGCTACTCCCGTAGCCCTCGTACTTATCTTCTACACGCGCATGAGCTTACCCGCCGCATGGGCATCGCTTTAGCTGTGCTCTCACTAGGCAGTATCTTTTTTGGCTTCCTATTCCGAGATATTTTCGTAGGTTTAGGAACCGCCGTCTGATCTGGAGCAATTGTGCAGTCTCCGGAAACTACAGGTGCCCAACTTGCAGGGGAGTTCCTAGTATTAAATCAGAAGCTTACACCCCTGTATGGCTCTATCTACTCAATCTGTCTACTATTTGTCTCCGAGCATTTCCACGCAGCAGAAATTTCCCGTCTGTACAATGACCAATTCCTGGTTGGCTTACACCGCTTCTTAAGCAGCAAATGAGGTTTCGATACTGTTTACAACCGTCTGCTAAACCAGCCGCTTTTAAAGGGGGCCTACAACATTACATTCTCCCTGATTGATAAAGGGGTTCTTGAAGTTTTCGGCCCCACTGGGGGAGGCAAACTAACATACCGCTTCGGTACCTCCCTCTCACGTTTCCAGACTGGGCGCGTCTCCGAGTATGCAGCATTTATCCTGGGGGCAATCCTAGCAGGAGTAATCGGTGCCGATTATAGTCTTCTGTATTCCCTATTATCAGAGGAGACTTTTTTCACTGCTTCCGCAATGTCCATGATACTTATTGCAAGTAAACCGCTAAATTCCGAGGGTAGCCCGGACACAGACGATCTGCGTACCGGACTATACTCCGGTTTCTTAGCGGGACTGACTTGCGTACACCTTTATGCTCTACACCAGTTTCAACTAGAACTTGATCTCTTGTCCCTGATACAGGAGCTTCTAATAGAACTGCCCAATGTACAACAGGACTTGCCGCCTACTCAAGACCCCTTACGAGTTCCGGGTAGACAGTTCGGGAGGGCATGCCTGATCACAGTAGTGGCCTCCTCTTTACTCTTATCTACTTGTGGCCCAGCAGTCATTCCTGCACTAGTTATCAATTTTATTGTACGGGCTGGGTTGGGGTAAGTGTTACGTCACTGCCGATTAGAATCCAATTTAGGTCTCTTTTTTACACCAAAAAGTCGTTCTTAACTAAACGCTTTGGTTACAAGCAGCAGTATGTCTATTTAAAATTAACCTTTTCTTGGGTTTGTTTAGCTCTAAGCTCCCGGTTATCAAATAGGGGCATGCTTACTACCTCTTTACTTAAAAATCCATCTACTCTTCCTCATGCTGAAACTACGCACACCTTCTCATTCTCCATTTTCCAGTTCGTTAATCGATGATTATTCTCGACGAACCATAAAGACATTGGTATCCTCTACTTCCTTTTCGGTGCTATTTCCGGGGTCATTGGAACTGCGCTAAGTGTGCTTATCCGCTTAGAGCTTTCCTCCCCCGCTAACGGCTTCCTTCTGGGAAACAATCAACTTTACAACGTTCTCGTAACAGCGCACGCATTCATCATGATTTTCTTCATGGTAATGCCTGTCCTTGTTGGAGGCTTCGGAAACTGATTTGTACCCATTCTTATCGGGGCGCCGGATATGGCTTTCCCCCGGTTGAATAACCTTAGCTTCTGACTTCTTCCCCCCTCTCTTTCTCTACTCCTACTTTCCTCCTTTGTTGAGGTTGGTGTCGGAACCGGCTGAACTGTATACCCCCCCTTGAGTGGTATCGAGGCTCACTCCGGGCCTGCTGTAGATTTTGGTATCTTTAGTTTACACCTCGCGGGTATTTCCTCCCTATTAGGCGCGATTAACTTTATTGTTACTATCTTTAATATGCGCGCACAAGGTATGACTCTTCATACCATGCCACTATTTGTTTGATCTATCTTAATTACAGCCTTCCTTCTATTGCTATCCCTACCAGTTCTTGCGGGTGAGCCAAACGCAAATGCGCCCGCATTAAATTCGGCTATATGCTGGAAACTCTTGCTGGCAGCCTTTGCGCCAGCATGACAATCAGCAGGAAACCCAGCGCTTGTCGCGCTGGGGCTCCTCAGAGACTACACGCCGGAATTTATCTGCTGTTTTACTTCTGTTTTTAGTGTTCGTAAACAAGCCTACCACTTTACTTCCGCCGACCTGTGTACCCCAGCTGCCGCAAATTCGCCCCTAGCTCAGTATTTAACCGGCCTTATTGAGGGTGATGGTTGCATTTTGACCCCGAAAGCGTCGCGTGCTGAGAGTGGGCGCAAAAATTACCCCTGTATCCAGATTACTTTTAACAAAAAAGACTTTGCTTTAGCACAGGTTATTCAGAAAACTTTCGGCGGTGGAACCCTTGTTCAAGTGCGTGGTGCCTGTGTTTTACGCTTCGGTGCGCTTTCGACAGTGCTCAAAATTGCAGGCATGCTCAACGGCAATATGCGCACAGATAAGCACGCGAAACTCGTTGCGCTTCTGACCTGGTTAAATTGCCACTTCCCTTCTGCTGGGTTCATCATAAAACCCAAGAACAGTGACCCAATATTAAAAACTGCGTGACTTTCTGGCTTTATCGATGCCGACGGACACTTTGGCGTACGTTTGCAGGAGGGTACAATCAAGCGGCCTGCGATTTCCGTTTACTGTCGCTTTGTGTTAGTGCAGTCGCAACGGGACGGAACGAGTTTGTCATTCCTAGAGGATATTGGCGCTGCTCTGCTTACTGAGGTGCGCCCCCGGTATGCTAACGGACCGTTTCCTGCGTACAGCATCACAACGTCTAGCCTCGGAGCAAACAAGATCCTCATTGCGTACCTTACAGCGTTCCCACTGTTCAGCAGCAAATTTTTGGATTACACCGACTGGAAGCAGCTGGTAACCCTAGTAGAAGAAAAAACACACTATACTGCGGAGGGTTTGGCGGCGTTTCGCAGCGTACGTAACCGAATAAATACAAAGCGGGTAGAGCTTGTTTTCACACACTTACAGGATTTTTACAACTTAGATAAATAAGATATAGTCCCATCTGCGCCGAGAGGTGTAGCGCGCCTGCCTTCAGCTAAACGCTGTTGAGAGTCTTCCTGCTTAACGGGAGCCTCCTGGATTAAATTCCGCGGGCCAAGATTTTGGCAATTACTATGCTCCTGCTTGACCGTAATTTTAAAACTGTGTTCTTCAACCCTACTGGGGGAGGAGATCCTGTTCTCTACCAACATCTATTCTGATTCTTCGGGCATCCTGAGGTTACACAAGTAGGCTTCTTAACCGCACCGTATGCTGGAACAGCTTTATCCAAACGTTTTAAATACTCAAGCGACCTGAACGCCATAGTGACAAAGTTAAAACGGCAAAGCCAATCAGCAGGAAACCTCAGCGTCCATGCTGCGGGCTCCTCAGAGACTACACGTGTGGAAATTGCAGAAAACGTTAAAGGTATCTCCGACCATATCCCAACTCACAGGAAACCGGCTAACGACGAGGAGTTCGGCCACTATTTAGCTGGGTTAATTGACGGAGATGGCCACATTAGTACTCAGCAGCAGATAGCTATTAGCTTCCACCATAATGATGCGCCCCTTGCGTACTACGTAAAAAGTCGGCTTGGTTTTGGGTCTGTTTATAAAGTTAAAAATAAGCGGGCTGTTGTCTTAGTTGTAGCGGCGCGTGCAGGCGTAGAAAAAGTTATGCGTCTAGTAAACGGCAAGTTTAGAACAGAGCGCCGGTACGAGCAAGCTATTAACCGGATTTTAAACCATAAAAAATTTGTCGGGCTGCTAGAAGAAAAAGCATTCACACAGAACTGTAGTACAGACCTTGACAACCACTGGTTATCTGGCTTCTCTGATGCGGACGCTAGCTTTCAGCTGAAAACTCTTGTCAGTCTTACTCGACGTGAAGTGCGCTTAAACTTTCAGGTAGACCAGAAAACGAAACCTACCTTACTTCTAATTCAGGGCTATCTGGGGGGAAACGTTGGCTACCGGGAAAGTACTGACACCTACTATTACGGTTCGACAAGCTTTGGTGTGGCAAGAAATGTTGTTAACTACTTTGATCGCTTCCACTTGTTGTCTAGTAAACACCTTAATTATCTAAAATGACGCAAAGCTTACCTTCTTGTACAAAAAGGGGAGCATTTAACTACTGAAGGTTGAAACAAAATTACTAAGCTAAAAAGTACAATGAATCGTTTGGCTGAAGAGCCGCAATTTAAGATATAGTCCTCTCAGCGTGGTAACACGCTGCGTATTATACCCGGCAGGCTGCTACCATTGGAGCTGCGGGATTAATCAAAGCTTTGCTACATTCTTATTCTTCCTGGTTTCGGTATTATTAGCCACGTAGTAGAAACCTTTTCTCGTAAACCAGTATTCGGTCAAGATGGCCCTAAAAATGCAAGCATTCTGTATTTTTCGCAGCGAACTATATGCAAGAAAGTACTCGCTACCGAGGCAAGAGATACGGGAGGTGTAAGTCGATTTTTTAACGCCGCCTGCGTAAAAATTCTCCCCGCCCAGAGTAACAACCCGCAGACAACCAACGCGCCGATATTATTTTTATCGAAGTCAACTCTGTGAGTTAGACTAAGCACGCTAGTAGGAGTTTCAGAGACTATACGTTCGCTACTAATTATCCTACTCCTTTTCCTACTGCATTACACAACGTTTACGGACCTCTATCTTTTTAGCGTCGTACTAAGCTTAACAGCACACCCACTAACGGATACTGAGGAGAAAGCGCGATTCAACCAATGACTTGGTGGGTTAATCGATGGTGACGGCTGCTTCTTGCTTTCTAAGAAAAAGTACGCTAGTCTTGAGATTGTTATGGAGCTTAGGGATCAGCACTGTCTTCATCAGGTGAAGCAAGCGTTTGGTGGAGCCATCCAGCTGCGTGCGGGTAACAACCACCTACGCTATCGGCTGCATAATCGTCCAGGCCTTCTAAAGCTCATCTCCGCGGTTAACGGACACATCCGTAATCCTGTCCGCCTAACCCAGCTAAATAAGATCTGTGTCGAGTATGGCCTACCCCTTGTTTTTGCAAGCCCACTAACTTACCGGGACGGTTGAATGTCTGGTTTCTTTGACTCCGACGGCTCGGTTTATCTGAATCTTCTATCAGATCAAGCTTTTATTACGGTTAGTCAAAAGAACAAGCTTTTACTCGACCCACTAAAAGAGCTTTACGGCGGGGAGATTTACGCTCTGCGCTCTGTTGATGCTTTTAAATGGGTTGTATACAGAAAAGAAGAGGTCCGCTCTTTAGTAAGAGATTACTTTAAATACTACCCATCCCGCACCCCCAAAAATAACCGGCTTCATATGCTAGCCCGTTATTTTGAATTGCGGCATCAAAAAGCGCACTTAGCTGGGCCGCAATCTAGCTACGGTAAGCTGTGGGCAAAGTTTTTAAAGGATTGAAACCGTTGAGGAGTAGAATAGTTTAGTAAAGAGATAGTCCACCCCAAATTTTTGGGTTTGTATCTTGGTATGGTGTACGCCATGCTTTCTATTGGCTTACTCGGTTTTTTAGTTTGAGCGCATCACATGTTTGTCGTTGGTTTAGACGTCGATACACTTGTGTCGTTTAGTACGGTAACGTACTTTAATACCATTTGGCCGTTTGCTGGAAACTTCAAACGAAGGGTAAGTCCACCCGGTAGTACTACGAGGCCGGTCGGAAAAATCTTGTCCTTCTTCCCACAAAGATCTTTTGGGGTATTGAACAATCAGCAGGTAATTCTTACTCGACCCCAGCCCGCCTCCTTTAGAACCGACCCAGAAGTTATTTTTGACTTTGACGCTCCCGAGCTTTCTGACCATATGCAAAAGCATAGAAAGCCAGAAACAGACAGGGAGCTTGGTTACTATCTCGCCGGGTTAATTGAAGGTGACGGGTACATAGGGGCCAAAAGATTAGAAATCGCTTTCCACATGGATGATATCAGTTCCGCGTATTATATTAAAAAACGAGTAGGGTATGGCAATGTTTTATTTTTAAAGGGGAAAAATTCTGTCAGGTATGTTGTGCGTAAGCTCGCTGGTCTGGAACGTATCTATAAGCTAATCAATGGGAAACTTCTTGGTCAACCTAAAATTAATCAGCTACTGGGTAACCGGTACGCTGAGCAGTTTGGGCTGCCAACATTACCGCCAGCTAGCTTTAATCTTCTAACTAATCACTGGCTCTCTGGGTTCACCGACGCCGACGGAAGTTTTGGAATTTTTATTGTCCGTAGTAAGACGCATGCTAACGGGCATAATATTCGCCTCCCCTTTAGAGTTAAGCAAAAAGGTCGAGAATTACCTGATTTAATTTACGGTGCTTTAGGGGGGCATGTATATCAATTTAGTGACGGCATGTACGAGTACACCTCTACTAATTTTAAGGTGGCGCACGCCGTAGCCAGCTATTTTGATAACTTTCACCTTTTAAATGCCAGTAAATACATCAACTACTTAAAATGGCGCGACACTTATCGTATGATCCAAAGAAAAGAGCATCTAACCTTCGAGGGGCTTGCAAAAATTCGCAAGCTTAAGGAGAACCTCAGAGACTAATTACGCCAAACTCCAGCGCTTGCGCTGGATGAAGATAGAGTCCACCCCAGCAGCAATGCTGGTTTGACACGTGCCTACTTTACCGCAGCAACTATGATTATCGCTGTCCCTACAGGTATTAAAATTTTTAGCTGACTAGCAACTATGTGAGGGGGTTCTCTTGACTTCCGTACCCCTATGCTATTTGCTATCGGTTTCATTTTCCTGTTCACTATCGGTGGTGTTACCGGTGTTGTACTCGCAAATGCAGGCCTTGATGTAGCTTTCCACGATAAATCTAAATTCGTAATAAGCTCCTTAGTTATTTCTGCGGTACAGAAGGATACAAAAGGGTATGTTGAAAAATTTTGAGTGGGGTTAATGGACGGGGACGGTAGTATTCAAGTTAATCACTGACGCTCCACGTACCTGCAGTTTCGTCTGGTAATTAAGTTGAAAAGTACTCCGGGAAATAAAAGAATGCTACAGTTACTAGTTGATAATTTAGGCGGCTCCTGAGCTGAGGTTGGTTCTTTCGTGGTCTGAGTTGAAAATACAAAGGGTAAAGTTATCGCGCTGCTTCAAGTATTTGAACAACACCCCCCGCTTACGACCCGCCTCCAGTACCAGGTGGCCTTTTTAAAGCGCATGCTCGCGCTTACTACTACGGAAAAGAGTAAATCCGCGATTATGACATCCTATTTTGCTCAGCGCGAATTAAAATATCCTGCGTTAGAACGCCGTCTTTCACGTGACCCGGCTAAGCTTCTCCTACTACCGTACTACAAGGAGTGACTTTCTGGGTTTATCGAAGCGGAGGGCTGTTTTTCCACCCGAGCTAATAAGCTGACCTCTTCTTTTTCAGTAGGCCAAAAATTTGATAGCGATATTCTGCACAGCATTCGCATTTATCTGGAGACTGCGGCCAATGTTAATCTACGTAAAAGCGAGCCGAACTTTTATTACTTTGAGACTTACAACCGAGCCTCGCTTCTAAAAATTATTCAACACTGCCAGCTGTATCCTTTACTTGGTGAAAAGGCTGTGCAATTTGCTCCTTTTGCTTCCTTTATCCTGCGCCCCCCGAAAGCTAACTAAAAGCTTATACAAAATGTGTCGTGTTGTCACAGCACTATGGGGCTTATTTTCGAGCTCCGGTAGCGGGACTCCTGCTGCTAACGGTGAAACCTTACTAGAGGCTTTTTAGCAAAGAGCAAAACGACGCTCCGATAAGGCAATACCGTGGAAACCAAACCTTAATACATTTAAGGGAGTAGGATCTGTAGAGACTATACGTGCTGCCCCCAGCTGATTAAGTTTGGCGGGGGGAAGATCGAGTCCGATCCTCGTCGTGAGATGAGTTACTTACCTTGACATACTACGTCGTTGCACACTTCCATTACGTCCTTTCTATGGGTGCAGTCTTTGCTATTTTCGCCGGATTCTACTACTGAGTTGAGAAGATGGTTGGTTTAGCTTACGACGAAACTCTAGGTAAGATCCACTTCTGAACATTCTTCATTGGTGTAAATCTTACTTTCTTCCCCATGCATTTCCTAGGTCTTGCTGGTATGCCCCGTCGTATCTCAGATTACCCTGACGCGTTCGCTGGTTGAAACTACGTTGCTTCCTTAGGATCTATGGTTTCTGTTATTGCTTCCCTATTCTTCTTCTACGTTGTTCTAAATATGTTTACCGTTCAATACCCTGTAACTCAACGTAACCCTTGACGCATTTATGCTTCTCGCGTTACCAACGGACAGTCTTTCGGTGGCGAAGTAACAAAAAGCAGCTTCACAATTTTCCTTCTTGATGCTGCAGCTCCATGACAAGTTAATTTCCAAACTCCTGCAACAGAAATTATGGAGAAGATCGTCGATCTTCACCATGATCTAATGTTTGTTCTGGTAGTAATCGTTGTATTTGTTTCCTGAATGCTTGCTCGGATCATTGCCCTTTATGCACAGTGTAACCTTACATCTGTACGTGCGGGATTTATCCACCACACAGGCCTTGAACTTGTTTGAACCATTATCCCGGCTGTAATCCTTATCTTCATTGCTCTTCCATCTTTTTCTCTTCTATACTCCATGGATGCAATTACCGATCCCAGAATTACAGTAAAGGTAGTAGGTCACCAGTGATACTGATCCTACGAAACAACTGATATGCTTAGTTCCCAAGACGTCAACTTCGATAGCTACATGCTTCTCGAAGCCGACTTACCAAAAGGTGCGCTTCGCCTTCTTGAAGTCGATAACCGCCTTACCCTACCCGTTCGTACCAACATTCGCGTCCTTCTTACTGCTGCTGATGTACTACATAGCTGAGCTATTCCTTCCCTTGGTGTAAAAATGGATTGCTGTCCTGGCCGCCTTAACCAGGTAAGCCTTTATATTAACCGCGCTGGTACCTTCTACGGACAGTGTAGCGAGCTTTGCGGTATTAATCATAGCTTTATGCCTATTGTTATCGATTGCGTTAGCGCCGAAGCATACCGCGCTTGACTCGTCGCCCAGAACTAATTAACGGCACTATGATAGAATACTAATTACGCGTTTCCGCCCAAAAGAACAGAAATAGAAACCGAACTTGTAGAGATTTACGAGGGAAAACGGAAACACTAGCAGTTGACGCGCTGCCAGTGATGCTACAAGTTGCTATACCAAAACTAAATTTTTATTACCCTACTCTAAATTATGCCTCAAGTTGACAAAGCGACCTTTCTTCCCATTATTTTTTGAACCTTCGTACTGTACGTCGGCGGATTCCTGTTCTTAAATAGTACCTATCTTTACACCCTTATCTCAACAATGAAGCTTAGCTTCAAGCGGACGGGCAGAAAGTTTGCATCTACCCTTGTAGAGCGCAGGTTTATTTCTACTGCTCTTCTTTTCCCTTGAATTTCATTGTAAATCTGCCCCAGGTATACCTTTTTACAACGAACCTAAAACTATGAGAAAACTAACAGCCCCCTTTATGCAAACTGCAACCAAAACATTAGAACAGATGCGTTCTTTTAACCTAAACTTTGGACCACAGCACCCTTCAGCTCACGGTGTCCTTCGCCTCGTTCTTGAACTAAGTGGCGAGCATGTCCGCAAAGCAACGCCACACATTGGCCTACTACACCGAGGTACTGAAAAACTGATCGAGTATAAGAACTACACGCAAGCCCTTCCTTACTTTGACCGTCTAGATTACGTCTCTATGATGGCTCAAGAGCAGGTTTACTCCCTTGCAGTTGAAAAACTGCTTCGCTGTGCTATCCCACTACGGGCGCAGTTTATCCGGGTCCTTTTCGCGGAGCTCACCCGAATCTTAAACCATCTAATGGCGCTAACGACACATGCGATGGATGTAGGAGCGCTAACCCCGTTTCTTTGAGCGTTCGAAGAGCGCGAAAAGTTAATGGAATTCTACGAGCGTGTTTCAGGTGCCCGAATGCACGCTGCTTACGTAAGGCCTGGTGGCGTTTCTTTAGATTTACCGCTGGGTACCTTAACTGATATCCACCATTTTGCGCGGCAGTTTAACGACCGCTTAAACGAAATGGAGGAGCTGCTGACAGGTAACCGCATCTGAAAACAACGACTACAAGGTGTTGCCTTGGTTTCTGCAAAAGAAGCCTCCTCCTGAGGTTTTAGCGGAGTCCTCGCTAGAGGCTCTGGAATTGATTTTGACTTACGCCGAGACCAACCCTACGAGATCTATAGTCAGCTGCAATTTAAAGTTCCCGTTGGAACTCGCGGCGACTGCTACGACCGTTACTTTCTTCGCGTTGAAGAGATGCGCCAAAGTTTAAGCATCATTAGTCAGTGTTTAAACTTAATGCCCTCAGGGTTAGTTAAAGCTGATAACCAAAAAATTACCCCACCTTCTAGGTTACAGCTAAAGCAATCTATGGAGGCGCTAATTCACCATTTCAAACTTTATACAGACGGGTACATTGTACCCGCAGGCGAGAGTTACGCAGCAGCAGAAGCACCGAAGGGCGAATTCGGTGTATTTCTTGCGGCGGATTCCACTCCGCGCCCCTACCGGTGTAAAATCAAAGCTCCTGGCTTTCTTCACCTGCAAGGTATCGATTTTATGACTCGAGGCCACCTCATTGCAGATGTTGTAACAGCTATCGGTACACAAGATATTGTCTTTGGTGAGGTTGACAGGTAACACACACGAGTAAGCAATGTCTTTTCTCAGCACTATTGACTATAATACGATTCTTGACCTACTCCTTAATTCGTTAACTGCCCCCGCGGAAGCTCTTAACACGTTTATGGCTACTACAGAGCCTTATGTTATCTCGTGCCACAAAAAAAAGCTCTACTTCTTCCTGTTCTTAGAAACATATATTGTTTACGCCTTTCTATACGAGGCACGTCGTGCTAAGTATCTAGCCTTCACCTACCTTCCGTTTAAGCTTTTTGTACTAACTGTCTCTGTCCCCGCCCTCTCTGACTACCGTTTGTTTGTAGCCTGAACATTAATTTTTGCTATTGCTTTTGTTGATTTTTTAGTTATCAACTTCGCGATTGTTTGTCTAGCTTGAGGTAACGAGAAGGGGCGCCGTATCTGAATGCGTGTTACCCCTAAGCGTAAGATGCTTGAAGCTATTGCGTTAGTTGTGTACAACGTAACAAAATTTCTGTTGCTTACAAATGGCCTTTGCCGTATGTGATTTGTTGAGGCTAAAGTCTGAGAAGCCGCGAATCCGTCTGAACGCTGAATTGTGCCCCCTATCAGCTGACCAGAATATTGAGAACGTGTAGCTTTTAAGAAGAGGATGCCATTTTTTCGCTACTCCCTTAAACGATACAAGAAAAAGCTATACCGTTTCTATGAGGCGGATGGCGATTCGATTATCTGACAGGAGCTCGTTAACGGTTACCACCAGGGCGGAATCTGACCCGATTTTACTTATTTTAATAACCTAGCCGAACTGGATTCCGTTAGCAACTTACGGTACGGTATCCTTTTCATCCTCGCGCTAAGTTCTCTTACTGTTTACAGTATTATCCTAGCAGGTTGATCCAGTAACTCTAAGTATGCCTTCCTCGGCGCGCTACGTTCCGCGGCGCAGATGATTTCATACGAGGTATCCATCTCTTTAGCACTGTTGCCAGTAATTCTTTTATCGGGGTCCTTAAACCTTACAGAAATTGTTTTCGCTCAAGCGAATACCCTATGATATATTTTCCCCTTACTTCCAATCGCGCTTATCTTTTTGGTCTCTATGTTAGCAGAAACAAATCGTACCCCGTTCGACCTACCAGAAGCTGAGGCAGAGCTTGTGGCTGGGTATAACGTCGACTACTCCTCCCTACCTTTTGCTATGTTTTTCCTGGGGGAGTATGCGAACATGATTCTAATCTCAGTTTTCTTCTGTATCCTCTTTCTTGGTGGATGAGAATTTATGGGTCTTACCGGCTTTGCTCCATTTGTCCTGGCGTTTAAAGCCGCAGCCCCGTGAATTTTCTTCGTCCTGGTCCGTGCTACTCTTCCACGGTATAGGTACGACCAGTTAATGGATATCGGTTGAAAAGCTTTCCTCCCTATTACCGGTGCCTTTCTTGTCCTAGCCATCGGCCTAGTTGTCTTCCTTGACGCCGCCCCCGTCGTTGAGGAGCTTCCCTTCTAATTACTTGTTAAACTTAGCTTAACGCAATGACTTACAGCCTACACTCAACTAACCTACATTTAACCTCCCAAACCCTTAAAGATCACCTGCTCTGTCTCGAACTTACCGACCTTGAGCACTTCGCCACTGAGTATGCTCATGACAGGCTTAATAGCCTACCTAACTGACTCACAGTTACTTTTATCCTCTTCCTATGCGGCCTACTTGGTATGGTCTACAACTATAAGAACTTTTTAGTAACAATTATGTGTGTTGAGGTAATGTACCTAGGAGCGGTTACCAGCTTCGTTCTCTACGGTCTAGCCTTTCGCGATTCGAGCGCATTTATTTTTGGATTGCTCATCCTAATCTTTGGTGCCTGTGAATCAGCCGTAGGGCTTGGTTTACTAGTTGCTGTTTATCGATTTGACCATAGGATCGATTTTGACTTCTTTAACCTCCTTGGCGGCTAAGATGAAAAACTGCGCGTTCCGACTTTTGGTAGCCACCCTTTTCTTGAATACGGTTATGGCAGTTATCAGTCTGCGAGATCTTTTTTCCGCCCTTACACCCGGTACGTTTAAAGAGCTTTTAGCTAATAAAAGCGCCTTACTGGGCCCTACCCACCGATCTTTATGTCTGGTGGCGGACTTCTACTATAGTTATGTGCTACCCGTTAGTGTTGGCGCTATTTTTGCTCTTTTTCTCGTTATTCTTTTCTCTAACGATACCGAACAGCGGTCTGCGCGTGTAGCCGCGTCGCTCTTAGCCATCGGTACTGCACTTGCCTTTATTAACCATTCTTATAAGATACTTTTTGCATCCTACGAACTCTTTCCGACTAAAGACCACCCGCTATACGTACTTATCCCCGCTCTTATGTTGCTATTCCTGCTGATTCCGTTCGTCCCTTTTATTAACCTCGACCCCACTGGCTGCTTGTACGTTGCGGCATACTTCCTCCTTGCCTACTTAGCAAAGGGGGGATCTAAACGCAATTCGTCTCTAATCTTTCTTCTTACTACCTCTAACCATAGCGGTCCTGATTTCTTCTCCCGTGCCCTCTTCTCACCACTAGCTAGCCAGCACAACCAGACGTACTACTCCCTTACGATCTACTTCTTCCTCGCTTTTGCACTCTGTGGCCTTCTAGCAGGGCTTGCCTATCTTTTTTCTATCTCCACTGCGCAGGAGACAGAGAAGCGAAGTGAGTACGAATGCGGCTTTGCCCCCTTCGATAGTGCGACACGCCTACCGTTTGACGTCCACTTCTACCTTGTAGGAATCCTATTCTTAATTTTTGACGTAGAAGTTGCCCTACTCTTTCCGTGAGTTCTTGCTCTTCGAACCACGGGCTGATTTGGCTTTTATCTTATGCTAGCCTTTCTTGCTATTCTCTCGTTAGGCTTCCTTTACGAGTGAAAGCGCGGTGCCCTAATCTGACCAACCCGTTACAGCAAGAAAAACTTATTTCCCTTGTTAGCAGTACTGCCCTATACTGCGAGTAGCTGATCGCAAGAGTTACTTGCTATTCTTTCCACCTGACCGGCTTTAATGGTCATTGGTATCTTTACGTTGCACCACCTAGCCCTTCTGTACAACTGAGTACGAAAAAGCGAACGCTACTTCACGACTGAAGTGCTCCGGGTATTCTGATTTATCGGGGCAGTAATCTTTCTGTGCTCATTATACTGTTCTTACTATCTGTCCGCAGCGTTAGCTGTAGTCTTCTTCGTCTCTTCCTACACGGAGTCGAATCCTTTCTGACCTGCGCGCGGTTACTGAGGCGCGCATATTATTATTACCTCCCTACCTGTCCGCGGGAGTAAGCAGCCGTGTATGTTGCTTTTCCGTTTCTGAGGCGCGATCTTTTTATTTTTTGTTGCTTACGCCCTATTTCACGCCTATCAGTATTACCACCACGTGCCTCACCGGACTAAGCACCATTTTCTTTCATTAGGGCATGAATTCTTCCGCACCAGTATACTAGAGATGGTAAACGCCCGTATCTGAAACCTTCTTGCCGGTATTGCTAAAACTATTTCCGCCGGATTCTACACATCTGCTATAGTTCTTTTTGCGGTCCCCTTCCAAGAGTTGAACGTCCTTGGGTACTACATCTTCGCCGTTATGAGCCCGTGCGATTTCTTCGCTGTTGTTCTTATGTTCTGGATAGTAGCTTCCATTACGTTTAACTACACCTACGGTCACATCAGCTTCATTTTCCGAGGAATTCTTTACCAGAAACAGTACGGGGACCCCACCGTCTTTGTAACTATGGCCTATCTTTGAAAAGAGACGCGACTTGCTGTAGCCTTTTTTCTTATCGCCGCTGCCGCCTGTGTAATAAGCTGATCAACACTTCCGGCCTTAGTAGAAATACTCATCATTACCGCCCCCCTAGATACCGTATGCGCAATTAATGACTTGGCAACCTTTATTATTACCGCGCCGGGGCGTATCGTTACCTTTATCTTTACCACTTTACATACCATCACAACCCGTGTAGAAACGACGATTATCTTTATCTGACTGTCGTTTAAACCTCTAATTCCCATCGTTTGACAATACAAGTACTGAATTCTTTGAGCTACGTGTACCACCCGTCTTTATTACTACACGACCTATCTTCACCGACAGGATGTAACTAATGTCAAGGAGGTGTTCATCATCTCTATAGCTACTATTGGTTATGTCTTCTTTTACCCGTTCTACCAGTTTTATCAGTTCGTTACTGGGGCTTACAGCAGGGTTCGCGATACCCTTACTGAGTGGTACGCTGCCTATAAGGAGGCTTCTACTCCAGAGACGTATACTGAACTTCCTGATAGCTTTGCAGATGAGACCGACGAAAAGGACGAAGAGCCTGTTAAGGCTAAAACGCCTACCTCTAGCCTGATTACTGTGGTTGTAGACGTCTACGGTAACCCTACAGGTGAAGATTACTTCTTAGCTCTGGCCAGAATGACGGAAGGCAATAACCGCCTGAGGTCTTCTATGCACGAGCTTGCTGCTGCTCAGATCTATGACGTGGATATTACTTTCCTACGAGATGTTCTTTGGGTTACTATTGCCCTTCTCTGTGTCCGTGCTGTGCAGTTAACAATTCGCTGATATATTCGCCCCCCAATTCCTGCTGATACCCCGCCTCAGATCGTTAAAAAGTATGCTTGAACTCCTAGGAAGGCTTCCATCTGAGGCTGACTCCTCTCCTGAGTAAGAAAGGAGGAGGAGGTCGTACTCTTTATGGACCGCACCGAAGAGGTAGCTGAGCTTAACAACGAGCTGGTTCTAGAAATACTTGCAATGAAACAGGGTACTGCTGTGATTTTTAACGAGGTTGTTGCCCTCGTCGTTGCATGTCTATGCTTGCTAGCTTGTAATCTCTACCTTTCTCGCAAGTGCCAGCAATACTTTACGGCGCTTGATGGCATTTTAACTGACGGGGCGCTTGTTGTCGTAGCTCCAGAGCCTGAAGAGCCTTCCAAAACGACGAAGAGTCTCTCTCTTCTTATTGGAACTGCTGGAGTTACAGAGCTGCTGTCACCGCTTACCAATGAACTTGTTTCCGCCAGCGTTACCAATTTTCCTTTGCTAGCGGAAGCCTTGCTATTCTTACTGATCTGTGCTGTTATTACTAAACTTTCCTCTGATTTAGGAAAAGAGCACAATAAGCGTGTCCTAGCTTACACCTCCTGAAGGGCGCTGTCTGTAGGACTGTTTACTATCGTCTTTATCTACCTTTACCAGTTTATGTTCGATACCAGTAGTGCGACTATTCTTGGAGGGTACTTCGCTACGAGTCGTACAATTACTCTGCTAAAATTAATAACCTTAATTTCTGCAGTCTTTGTTCTAGACGCATCCGAAACATTTATGCGTCAGCATAGCCGACACCTACTTGAGTACCCTATTATGGTCGCACTTACAACTTTCTTTATGCTGCTTTTAGTTAGTGCTAACCACGTAATGTCTACATTCCTTGCACTAGTTGGATTTAGCCTAGGGCTTTACGTTCTTATCCTGTACGATGCAAACAGGCGCCCTTCCCGAGAGGCTGGCCTAAAGTACTATTATCTAAGTACACTTAGCTCAGGTTTCATCTTGTACGGGATTTTACTAGTTTACACCCTTACAGGTACTGGTAATTTTGATGAGCTTTTCCTACTTTTTAACTCCCGCGTGCACTTGCAGGAGAATAACCTTCTGCAGATAGCGTTACTACTGATTTTGGCCGGCTTCTTCTTTAAACTTTCTGCCTTTCCTGGCCATCTTTGAGCGGCTGATGTTTATGAAGGAAGCCCAGCCCCAGTTACTGCGTTCTTCATGCTCCCGGTTAAAATTGTTGTTCTCGGGGCCTTTATCCGTCTCTTCTCTATTGCGCTTGCCCCGCTTGCATCCTACTGACTTCCACTCCTTACCCTTGCAGTTATTATCTCCATCGTTTGAGGTGCATTTGCTTCCGTGCAGGAAAAAAAGATTCGTCGTTTCCTTGCCTACGCGTCAATTAACCAGATGGGTTTCCTTTTAATGGGGCTTACAACTGATTCTGATGAGGGGTACCAGGCCGCACTTCTCTATATTGCAGTTTACGCTGTCATGACCTGCGCCTTCCTAACTATCTTTCTTTCTGCGAGACGGCAGGATGGTTCTGAGCTTCTTTATGTTTCCGATTTCCGTACCTTAGCAAGCCGAAACTGACTAGTTGGTTGATCCCTAGCTATCGTTCTTTTCTCCATGGCTGGTATCCCACCGCTGGGCGGCTTCTTTGCTAAGTACCTTGTCCTGCTTCACGCTTTTGAAAAAGGACTAATGGTTGAAGTTATCGTTGGTCTAGCAACAAGCTTAATTTCGACATATTACTACTTAAGGATTATTAAAATCGTTAAGTTTGAACAGCCTGATGGTGCTATGCCTTCCGCACCCTGTCTGACTGCCCGACGTCAGAGCCAGCTCTTTATTGCTGAAGCGATGCTTTGATCCTTTATCGGATTCGCCCCCGCAATTCTGAGCCTTACATATACATTGGCGCTTACTCACGGCCCCGCCTGCATGGTAGAAAGTGCAAGTGCTTCGGCGCTGTGCGCGCTCTTCGGTATCGTTGCACGCCCTATTTCAGGAACAGTTAATGCTACTACAGCGTTACAAGTAACGGCAAACACTCCGTTAGAGGTTAAATACTATCGTGCGGGGCCCCTTTTCTATCCCCTTGCGCTTCTTACTACGTTCTCCTTCGTATACGTATGCTTTCTAGTTTATTCCGCTTTCAGCGGGCTGGGGGTGTACATTAGTGCTTTAGTTGAGCGTAAAAATATTAACCCGGAGTTACTTCCTACTTCGGGATCGCTATCTATAGTAATTCTTTTTTTCCTGCTGCTGTTTTTATTATGTTTTGCTTTAACGATCTGTTTTGGCCTAGTTACACCGGGGGGTGCATCGCTTGTTATTCCGCCGAAACGAGGCTTTATGTCAGTGGTATTTCGTCTCGTTTTGTTGCCAAGCGGCGGTAGTTGACAAACCGTTGTGGCCGATCTTTACCGCCGTCAATTCTTTCTTTTTATAACGACGTTGCTTTTTACTTTCTTCGCGTTGTTTCACCTAGGTATTCTGTACTACTTTTTACGCGGGTTTTTGGCGGCGCTAATATTTATTTTACAAAATAGCGTCTTTATTGATACCGTTAGTACTGGGACTATAAGTTTTGCTGCTAGTAATCTACTTGCTTCATTAGACGGACTTGAACACAGTCTTTACGCTACTATCCATCCAGGGTTAGCTTTTGGTGAGGTGATATTTATGCTGTTTCTACTTTTATTTTCCGCTGTTTCGCTACGTGGGTGAGTCCTTTACGCCGGGCGTCCCGCCGTATTAAAAGTCGTTCGTAGTATTTTAATTTTTAGCCTAGCTACGGTAATATTTGGTGTTTTCAGCATAACTCTTAGTTTTATTGATGCTAATGTTTGTTATTTTTGCCTAGCTATCGTTTTACGAAAAGTGGACTCACTGTTAGAAATCTTTTACGCTGTCGGCTCCCCCCTCCCTAAAGAAATCTTTACCTCGCTAAGTGAGCTATCCGTACGGTTAGCTGAGGTACCAAACACGTTACCCATTTGAGTTTACAAGGTTACTGCTTGTTTTGTCCCCACCCTTCTAGCTATAGTGCTCCTGGCTCTGATTAGACGCGAGCCTGCTGTAACCGCCGTACCTGTAGCGCGAACGTGGTTTTGAATTTGTGCGTCTGAAAGCGCGCCTCAAACCTGGATTGCCGTTACTTTGATTGTTATTGCTTCATTATGTGAGTTTCTAGTTGATAACCCCGCTCCAGGTGTCACCCGTAACTTTCCTGACAGTTGACGAGCAGTAATTAACACTGCTCGCGCTAGTTTTGGCGCCCTTCTTGATACCTTACCTGGGAATACTTCCGCACGTGCATTCAGGGCTGCTACTAGTGCCGCTTGAAGGACAACTACCCCAACGACTCCTCAACGAGTTCTCGAGGGTGCTGCTAGTGCTGCTCTAGGCACTGGAGCTTATTACGGAGGTTCCGCGGGAATTAGGTATATAAAGGGTATTAGTATCCTTAAAGCAACCGGTTCCACTAATGCCGCTGATGATATTGACGCCGCTGATGCTATTGACGCCGCTGGTGCTACTGATGCCGCTGGTGCTACCGCGCCTGTTAAATACACACAAAGGCAGTTAGACGACTATTTTAAAAAGCTAGTCTCCGCTCAAGAAGAAGTGGCTAGTGAGTATAGACAGCTGCGAATTAAAGGTGATCTTATAGCGCAGTTTGAACTCGACGCTGCTGTACACGCACAGCATACTAATGACTACCTCAATGCTGGCATTTTTAGCAGCATTCCAAAACCTGGGCCAGCTCCAACGCCACCCAGACTACACACCAAAAACATTGTCTCTGACGAGCAATTTGCGGGTGGTGAATCCGTAGAGCAGGTCCTTGCGCACGCAGAAGGGCTTATCCCCCTAGACGCTTTACCGTGAGTATCCTACTTTATACTTGTTATTACCTCAATTTTCCGCTTGGTTTTGACTAAACCTCTGCTGTCCTGATTAGTAGCTATTTGTGTCTTTTGATTTGCCTTGCGCTTTCGCCAGTGTGAGAGCTTGCTCGTTTCAATTTTTGTAGACGCTGCTCGCAGCCTTTTTTACCGATTGCTAGCGGTTCGCCAATTAACTTCAGGTTTTTTTATAGTAGCTTTTTCGCTATTGATTTTTGTATACTGTTACCCCGCGTAGCAGAGTAACACCGGCTTGTTTTTATACGCAGCACACCCCGAATGCAGTGTTTACTCTTCTGCAGAAGGTCCTTGGCTAGTAATAAACTAAAGCTAACTCTCATTATTGCTTTACAATTAAACCTGCAATGACAACCTACAACTACACCCACAGAATTGTAAATGGCTCCCCCAAACCTTTAGCTAATACCGCGTCTAACCACCTATTTTATTACCCAACCCCCAGCAATTTAAATTACAACTGAAGCTACGGCTCTCTAGCCGGACTATTTTTCGCTCTTCAACTCGTAACCGGTATCTTTCTAGCGATGCACTATACCCCACACGTGGAGTGAGCTTTTGCCTCCGTTGAACACATTATGACCGATGTGACAGGCGGTTATATTTTCCGTTATTTCCACGCTAACGGCGCGTCAATGATCTTTATTTTAATTTACGCTCACATGGGGCGTAACCTTTATTTCCAATCCTACCTTACTCGTCGTGTTTTATGACACACGGGCGTTGTTATCTTTTTACTGATGATGGCTACCGCTTTCATTGGATACGTTCTACCCTGAGGCCAAATGAGTTTCTGAGGGGCAACAGTTATTACTAGCTTAGTAACCGCCGTTCCTTTCGTTGGAGAGGATATTGCGTACTGAGTCTGAGGAGGCTTTTCAATTAACAACGCCACGCTTACACGATTCTTTAGCCTACACTACCTTCTACCCTTTATTATCCTGGGTTTAATTTGTGGCCATCTTGTAATGCTGCACACTGACGGCTCTAGCGACCCACTTACGTTATCAGCTACGGCTGAGAAAGTTACCTTCCACCCGTACTATACCTTTAAGGATACCTTTATCTTTTTCGTTACCTTTGCCCTCTTCGCTGCACTGGTATTTTACAGTCCAAATAAATTAGGCCACTCCGATAACTTCCTACCTGCGAACCCTCTAGTTACCCCTGCACACATCGTACCGGAGTGATACTTCACCCCGTTCTACGCTATTCTTCGCGCGTGCCCCAATAAACTTGGAGGTGCAATTGGAATGTTTGCTGCTATTCTTTTACTTTTCTTCGTACCCTACTATGTCGATGCACGCAATCCTGAAGTCCTAACTGTCTTCGCTCCGTACTCTACCCCCCATAAGGTATTATTCTGGGGCTTCTCTGGTGTTTTCCTTACCCTACTATTCCTTGGTTCCCGTGCAGCTGCAGCCCCTTACGTCTGAGCGAGTAAAATCTTTACCGCACTGTACTTTGCATACTTCCTTCTAGCCGTCCCCTCCCTCACCTGATTTAATACCCAGTTTTTCCGTGGTAAAACAGCTGTATCCCGCGCCGTATCCGGTACGAGCGCAGCTGCCGCTACTCCTGCCACAGCAGAAGTTGCTAAGACCGTAGGAGACACCGTTAGTACTCACTGATACTCAAACCCCTGAGCAGTTGCTAGTGTTAGCCTGGTTGTTGTTGTTGCTGTTGTCGCCTTCCCCCCAGCTCTTGCATACTTTGGACCGGCCGGTGCAGCCGCCGCTGCCGCCGCCCCTATTGTAACGGTATCTATTGTCGCTGCTCCTGCTGCTGCTCCTGCCTTAGTTACTGTAGCTATTATCGCTGCTCCTGCTGTTGCTCCCGCTGCTGCTGCTGGGCTCGTAGCTAATGCTGCATGACTTGCTGCACACGGTGGCTTTGGTCCTGCCGTTGTGATCGGGGTTCAGGTATTTCACTATTTTTTTGGGTAATAATCTAGCCCACTGTTGGCTCTGTGGCTATATGCGCGGCACAGGCACGCAGCCTGCGCCCCAACCTTTTACTTTTGCCCTGCCCGGCGTTCAACTAATATATCGTAGCTATAAGCACTTTGGTTTCCATCGGCTTCTTTTTACTTAAATAACAACCAGTTTTCCGCGGCCAAAGATCGAATTAACCCCGTAACGTTAAAATCACACAATAGCCAGAAGGTATACAGTTTTATAGTTACCAAGAGTACAAAATTTAATACAAAACGGTATAGTTATTCTTAGACTGTAAAGGGTAAAAGGTGCGGCCTAATTTATAATAAATCTTTGGCAGCAGTATTTATCTTAACTTTTACTTTCCAATAACAGCTGTACCTTGGGGCCATAGTTTAGTGGTAAAATGGGCGCCTTGCAAGTGTCTGCTGCCGGTTCGATTCCGGCTGGCTCCACCACCAGGTTTTACCTTTCTTAGTTCCGATGCTTCACAAATTAAAACAGAACATTAATCGGTATAAGTTTACCCAGTCGAACCGCCTACCTTTACGTCGTGCGCGCCAGTTTTTAATGAATCGTTTCCGCACCGTCCGTTCCGATACGCCATCCGCACCCCTGCGTGCCGCGATGGGGCTAGTCCGTTGAAGCATTATGCGTTCCTTTCACAAAGAAAGTCGCATTTCCTTCCGCGCCTCCTGTTTCATCACCGGCCGCTCCCGTGGTACTACCCAGCGCTTTACCGTTGCTCGTACTCGCGTTAAACAGTTTTCCTCTGAGGGGAGACTGTTCGGCGTGCGTAAATCCAGTTGATAATTTTTCCTAAACTCCAATGACTGTTTCCCAACTACAACAGCGATACCCTCGAGTCCCTAAAACGCACAATACCCGACGCCGTGATCTTAAACTTTGCCCTCAAAAAAAAGGAACTTGCCTTAAGGTATTTATTACAACCCCGCGTAAGCCAAACTCAGCACTTCGTAAAGTTGCACGTGTCCTTTTAAGTGGTTACGCCCGCGTAACGGCTTATATTCCAGGAATGTCGCATAATTTGCAAAAGCACTCTGTTGTGCTCGTTCGCGGCGGTCGTGTTAAAGATCTACCAGGAGTCCGCTACACTATTATCCGTGGTAAATACGATCTGCACCGTTTAATCGATCGCCGGAAGCGCCGTAGTAAGTACGGTACAACGCTGCCAGGAGGTGACACTAATCGAGGTCCGTACCATAAAGTAAAAGTTTGATAACTTTCTAATTTACGAGAAAACGTTATGCGCGCAAGATCTAGAGACCTTACTGAAAAATACAAAGCCTTCCGCCTACAACCTGAAAGCCTTTTTTTATCGCGCCTAGTCCAAACATTTTTTAGTAAATTTACAAAGAAAGGAAAAAAGGCGCTTGCTCGCCGCCACCTATATCAGGCGCTTACGCAATTTCGTCTTCTTCTTCGCCGCCCCAAAATGTATGTTATGATTCTTCGCATCTTTATGCGTCTGCGTGTTCAATTTCTGCTCCCGCTACGACGTAAAGGGCGCCAGCTTGTGGCTGTTCCTGTCCCTGTTCGTCGTAACAAACGGGATGTTCTGAACATCCAAGCCCTTTACCGGGCGATTCAAAAACGCCGTGAACGTTCTTTATCGGAGCGCATTGCCCTAGAGCTTACTGCGCTAACCTTTAAACATCGTCAGGCAAGTACTATGCGCCAACGTAGTGCAGATATTCGCAAAGTCTATGAAGCCCGCGTTGATATGGACCTCCGTTGAAAGTAACTCTCCACGCTGCTTAGATTCGTTTTACTCAAAAGCTTTAATTGCTTTCCTGTCACACGGTCAGCTGTGGCTGTAGGCATATAATTTTCTTAATAGGTAAAGCCCGTTCTTTTTAAAATAGACTACACCCACTACTCTGGGCCAGCTAAACTACGTGTAGCCACTGTTGGAAGGAGTGCGCCGGTAGGGAGTACTGCCGTGTTTGCGCTACTCTGCGTTGTATTAAGCAGAATCTCCGTTACCTCAGTTGTGCTCATGCCTACTGAGTGATCAAACAGGTGGAACGGGATAACACCTCATGCGAGGAAGGCGCAACCTAGTACACCCATAGGAGCAAAAATGAAGATTCGACTATTAGCGTGGCTTGGGATGACTAGCTCTTTACCGAAAAGCTTCAAACCATCTGCTAAAGGTTGCAAGCTGCCTCAAAAACCGACGACATTCGGCCCTAAACGGCGCTGTACGCTGGCCATGATTTTACGTTCTGCGAGGGTGTAGTACGCAATGGTAACTAGTAAGCAGACGATTTTAATAATTAGCGTAACAAGGGTTACAGTAAAAAAATTAGTAAGCATCATGTGATTAGTCGTGAAGGTTTAACACGTCATTGATATAGAGGGTGATAAGGATAGTGAAAACGTACGCTTGTAGGAATGCAATAAGTAGTTCAAGGAACATAATCGCAGTAACGATAACTCAAGGGAAAGCAGCAAGGAGAACCATTACGCTACCAGAAGTAAGAAGGGCTCAGGAGAAACCGATCAGAATTTTTAAAAGTGCGTGACCAGACATCATATTGGCAAATAGTCGAATACTTAAACTAAATACACGGGCGACGTAGGAAACTGCTTCAATAAAGATAAGGAAGGGTGCAATTAGTAGTGGTGCTCCGGATGGTAGGAATAGGTCAGCTACTTGTCACTTGTGCTTAACTGCAGCAAGGTGGTTGATTGCAACAAAGTGTGTCATAGCAAGGAAAAAAGTTACAATAAAAGAGCTGGTAATGGTAAAAGAGTACGGTACCATACCGAAAAGATTGGCAAGAAGAATAGTAAAGAATAGATAAAACAGTACAACAAAGTACTGTTGTTTACGAATGTAAAGGTTCTCTTTTACAATCGAGCGTACTAGTTGGTACAGTGTGCGAAGTGCAAAATCATAGTTATTGGTTAGCTGTGCGCTAAAACTTGCGAATCAGCTACCCATTACAATGATATTAAACGCTAAAAGTAAGGAAAGATTTGTAAAACCAATATCTCCTACAAGGGGAAGAGAGATCGCCAGTACATCAAATTGTTCTAGTGGGTCCATCTGGGTCATTAGTGGGGCTGCAACGTAGGTTAAGGAAAGTACAGGTACAAGTAGTAGGTTTTCTAGCATAGTAACTTCACGCTCTCTTCGTCTAGTGGTAGGACCCTACCTTTTCACGGTAGTAACGGGGGTTCGATTCCCCCAGAGAGTACACAACTATTGCTACCGGGCGCATAACTCAATGGTAGAGTGCCGGCCTTTTAAGCCGTCAGTTCCGAGTTCGAGTCTCGGTGCGCTCACCTAATCGGGGGAATAGTTCAACGGCTAGAATTCTAGGCTTCAAACTTAGAGGTGGGGGTTCGATTCCCTCTTCCCCTGCCCGTGTAAAAATAATAACTGGGGTATAGCCAAGTGGCAAGGCAGTGGTCTTTGGAACCATCACCGAAGGTTCGAATCCTTCTACCCCAACGTATGGTCCCTTCTTTCCTGCTTCTATGAGCCTGTAACTCAATGGTAGAGTGTTCGTTTGATAGACGAAAAGTTAGCAGTTCAAGTCTGCTCAGGCTCACTCTCTTACCCTAAACTAGTATCTACGGTCTGTGCAAAAAGCAATTAAATTTCTACACAGCGGACCTATGATGACTCACACACAGCTTTTAACTCCTACCCCGGCAGCAATTAAAAAACAGAAACGCCCGTTTTCTATCCTAGACGCCTCTCCTTTCCCTTTCCTCACAGGGCCCTTCCTAGCTACCCGATTAGTCCCACTTACTTTCCTTCTACGGGGCAGCTGCTTGCTGTCTTACTGCCGCAGTTCTTTACGGTGCGCTGCCACTGTTACAACTAAAATAAGGCCGAAGGTGGGTGGTAGCGTTGCAAACCTTTTGCTTGCTACCCCTCCTATCATTCCAGCCGACGACGCCACGTTACGCACCCTGCTAAGCGCGCTAGTATCTTTCATATTTATGCTCTCATTTGTAAATCTGTTCGCGGTAATTACTTATAATAGGCAGGAAGGATGGGACAACTTGTTGGGGTTGGCTTTTATTCTGGCCTGCTTTGCTACATTTTTCCCCAATGCATACGATCTTGCTGAGACGGGTTTCATGCTTTTTTTAGGTGTTTTTGTTTTTCGGTTTACCGTTGAAAATATCTGTATTGTCTGTCTAGTACTTTACTGCAATTGACACGACTTTGATGCTGAGGACGTGCTTTATAATTACAAGCCTTGATCAGACACATTACTGATACAATGGTATAAGCTTATTAAAAAAAATAGCATTGCACTTGTGTGTGCATGGTACATGTCCCCGGGAGAATGGGACAATATAATTATCTGCGTTTGAATACTGCTGCTCTCGGGGGCGCTTAAGGTCTGTTTGTGAGTCCTCTTTTAGTATAGCGCTTTTATATTTAACGGCCTATGATGACTTACACCCAAACCCTTACGGTTTCCCCGAGTGCAGTAATCAAAAGCCAGAAACACCCATTCCATATCCTAGACGCTTCTCCTTTCCCTTTCCTTACAGGGCTCTTCCTAGCTACCCTATTAGTTCCACTTACCTTCTCTATGCACGGCGTAGACCTGCTAGGTCTGCCCCAAGCAGAAATTATTCACGCTAGCTTCTTCGGCCTATTCCTTACCGCAATGGCATGATTTAGCTCTATCGTTCTTGAGTCTGGTCAGGGGTACCACACAAGAAAAGTTCAAGAAGGGCTACGCATGGGTATGCTTCTGTTCATTCTTTCCGAAGTTATGCTTTTTTTTGCATTCTTCTGAGGCTTCTTCCACGTTAGCCTTGTCCCAGCTGCAGCTGTAGGTACTGTTTGACCCCCTACAGATACACAACCACTAGATATGTGAAAGCTGCCACTTGTTAACACCCTATTACTTTTATCTTCCGGCGTAACTATTACTCTTGGCCACGCACAGCTTGTCCGCGGGAATACCACCGCATTCTTCTGACAGCTATTCCTAACAATTCTTCTAGGTGCTGTCTTCCTGTTCTGCCAGGCGTACGAGTACCAGTACGGTGTTCTCTTTTCTTTCCGCGAGAATATCTACGGATCTATCTTCTTCTTAACGACCGGTTTCCACGGCATGCATGTGACTATCGGTACACTGTTTCTCCTTTACTGTGCAGTACGCCATCTACTAACTGTTAAGAGCAGCCAAGAGGAAACACAATCTGCGTTTGCCTTAGCTCCGGGGCACCACTTTGGTTTTGAGGCTGCAGCCTGATACTGACACTTCGTCGATGTTGTCTGACTTTTCCTTTTCCTCTCTATTTACTGATGAGGGGGCTACTAAATGATGAACTTTTTACAAAATCCGCTATCTGCTATCGCAGCTCTTTTGGCTGTAACTTTAATTTTTACCCTAGTAATTCCCGCCCGAAATGTGGTGACAATTCGGTATGTAATTTTATCCTCCTCCGTGGTTGCTCTTTTTATGGGTATTACAGCCTGTCTTGCCTTTGATAAGTCAGATATTGGTTTCCAGTTTTTAACAGCACTGAATTTTATCCCTGAGTATAACCTATCCTTCACATTAGGGGCTGACGGCCTCTCAATGGTATTCCTCCTTCTTACACTCTTCATCTTCCCGATCTTATTTCTGTCTGCATGATCGGTTGTCCTTCAACCAAAACAATTTTGAAACTATCTTTTAGCTATGGAGTTACTACTAGTCTTAACGTTTTCAACACTGGACATCTTATACTTTTTTATTCTTTTCGAGAGCCTACTTATTCCCATGTTTATTCTTATCGGGGTTTGAGGTGCTAGGGAGCGTAAGATTAAAGCAGCCTACTACTTCTTTCTTTACACGCTCTTTGGCTCTCTGTTCATGATGTTCGGTATTTTCTACCTTTATTTTTTAACCGGTAGTACAAACTACTTTGTACTATTAAATAGCCAGCTGGAAAGTGAGCAGCAGAAACTGATCTGACTTTGCTTTTTCTTAGCCTTTGCGGTAAAAATGCCCCTATTCCCTCTCCACATCTGACTTCCAGAGGCTCACGTGGAAGCACCCACTGTGGGCTCTATGCTATTAGCAAGCCTACTGCTAAAGTTGGGAGGGTACGGATTTTTACGTTTCTCCCTAACCTTCCTAGCCGAAGGATCTAGTCAGTACGCACCGTTAGTATCAACCTGTGCTCTGCTCGGTGTTATTTACGGGTCACTTTCAACTGTGCGTCAGATTGACCTGAAGAGAATTATTGCCTACTCGTCAGTTGCGCACATGAACCTCGTAATGTTGGGCCTTTTCAGCTACAACCAGCAGGGTCTTGAGGGCGCTATTTATCTGATGGTAGGCCACGGAGTCGTCTCCGCGGCACTATTCTTCTGCGTTGGCGTTCTGTACGATAGGCACCACAGCCGACTGCTCCGCTACTACGGCGGTGTAGTTACTGTTATGCCTCTTTTTTGCGGGGTGTTCTTTGCATTTACCTTAGCAAACATGAGTTTCCCAGGAACATCTAACTTTTTAGGTGAGCTGCTTGTTTTCTTGGGAATTTTTGCAGGGAATAGCACAGTCCTTTTATTTTCCACCGCCGGCATTGTACTTGGTGCAGTCTACTCCACCTGACTATTCAACCGGGTTGCTTTTGGCACCCTTAAAACAACCTACATTTCCGAATTTACAGATCTTAACCGCAGAGAGCTGTTTATTCTTCTCGCCTTACTTATCCCGATGGTTATCCTTGGCCTAACTGCGAGCTTTGTCCTAGATTTTGTACACCTTCCAGTAAAAGCAATCCTCGTTTCCGCCGATCTTACAAGGTAGTAAGACGCCCCCGTTTAGGGGAAGTCTAACCCGGGGTAGTAGAAGTCTGTGACTTTCCTAAAATCCCTGGAATACCCCTGCAAGCCGAAACAGATAGCGGACAGGGTAGGTGCTGGCTTGCCACCTACCCATGCTAACCCTTATTACAACTGCAGCTACTAAACTAACCCAAAACAAAAAACAGACCGTAACTGTATCCACCCCCTCCCGTGGGGCGTCTACCCGCACGACTAAAGAAGGACTACGACTTGCAGAGGCAGTCGACGTACTTACCAATGAAAAAATGCCCCGACGGCGTCTGCATGCAGTTTATCAAGGCTGCAGCTACGTAAAAAGGGTAACCGCCCGTAACATCATTATTCCTGGCCTTTCACCAGAGGCTCAACTGATGGTAGACAATGCTCTCGACGCGTACTCCGCTTACTGGTACAACATAGGTGCTGTTGCAGGGCAACAGCATATTTTATCCCGCACCGCCGACTATATCCGCGAATATTCTGCGGCAACTACCGCCGCGTACAACAGGGGTGTTGCCGACGTGCAACAGCATATTTGAAATGATCTGGTCGAGTGGGCCGCCCGCGAACGCGCGGTCATTGCCGGTGCGAAGATCATCTCTGCCGGGGGGGAACACCCAATAATTATGTACGCCGGTGTAGTCGCACTACTCGCGCTATTCGGGTTCGTTGCCATCGGAATTTACCACTCTCTACCGCAACTATTTCCTGCAAAAACGCAGGATTTATTTGACACCACACCACACATGCAAGTGCTAGAGGCTTGCTTAAAGGATGCAACGGCTTTCCTAAGGAAAGCAGAGGAGTACTCCGATATTATAACTACCTTGTGGGGGAAGATAGCTTCTCCACTATCTATACAGCTCGCAGAGCTATTACGAACAGAATACACTGCGCGAATCGCTGAAGCAGGTGTGGAACTGTCGAACAGTGAAACCCTGTTTTCTGACAGCTTCGCACAGGTAAACTCCGTAGACTCCGCTGTAGGGGCTGCACTGGAAAAGTGTGTCCGCTACCAGGAGCTTAAAGCTGAGGCGGCGACACTGTCGAATAGCGCCAAATTAATAAAAAAAGCCGCGCAAGGGCGTCTGCAGGAAACTATAGACGCGCTAACCGCTGCGATTGACTGATACTATCTGTCCCTGCCAGGAAATAAAGCAGTAACCTACTTGGCAGAGGAGGCAGGTTTCCTTGCTTATGACCTTCACACCTCAGGTACAACAATGTTTGGCCTGTGCTGTACTATTGTACTGGCTGCGTTGGTAATGTTAGGCGCCCTCTACTGTCTACTAGCTGATGAGGATTCCACACCTGATGATAACCGTCCTATCTGCGCCATGATGGACGGCGCAGACGGAGGGGCGGCTGTTCCTCAGGCAGATCAGGGGTTGCAGCCCGGCGACGTTTACCTCGATGACGTTGTAGCTATTGTTCGTGAGGAAAGCATTCGGCTGGGTGAGGAGAGTTACCACGCAGGGTACGAAATGCATCGCCAGCAGGCAATTGACGCCTTGGAGACAGGGGCCCATAACGAGTTGGGCACCCTCGAGGAAAATTACGCGTGTGGGTTTAACGAGGAAGACCGTGTAGCTTACGTGTTAGAGGCATGGCCGGAAGCACGTCAAGCTGCAGAGATGCTGCCGCAGAACCCTAACGTTAATCTGGTGGCGCAGCAAACGATTACCTTCTTAACATTGTGTGGTATTATTGCTATCGGAGCAGCTGTAGGTGCTCTTTATTACTACGGTCCCGCCATAGTAAAATACTTCTCCGCTACTCCGCCTAAAAACACTATGGATAGTCCGGAGCTAACTGATGGGCTTTCTGCAGCCCAGGACGCTTTTAACAGTGTAGAGGCGGTCAATGTGGAGTACCATGTCAGTAGCCTTGCTGATTCGCTCCCCTCTCTTACTGCTGCAGCGGGGCAGTACGTTACCAAAAACCCTGCAGCGCAAGCTGAGCTCGCAAACAAAGCGGAGAAGCTTGCAGACTTATTAGCTGCGGCAAGAAAAATAAAGTCCCCCTCGACTGAACTGTGTGATACTATTGCCCAGGCAGAGAGTTTTCTTTCTAACCTGCCCACGCAATGAGAGGCGGTGAATTCGTTGGGCCAATCTGCGGAAACTCTAATAAACGCCACCGTCCAGTGGTATGATTACTCCCTGCCTTTTGACAAAGTGGAGAGTGCTCTTGCCGATGAGGTAGGCTTCGTTGCTTACGATCTGCACACAGCCTCTACCACAGGATTTGGACTTTGCGCGACACTTCTGCTTCTTGGTTCGTGTACTCTCGTCGTACTCGCTAAGCTTCTTTGACAATCTTTTGTAATCGAAAATAGCACGCAGTGTTCTACATGGCTGTTTATTTGTGAGGGAAGTTTCTGCCATGACAGTTTGTTGCTGAATGTAGCAGCAATCGTTCTTTATATCGCAGCATACCTTTTCTATCAACACTGGCGTAGAACACCTAGTTAAAAACCCAAATAGCAGATCACATTCGTTCTGACCCTCGTTTCCAACAGTTAAATCCCTAGAATATTCCCTGCAAGCCGAAACAGATCTTGGGTGGGGTAGGTGCTGGCTTGCCACCTACCCGTGCTAACCCTTATTACAACTGCAGCTACTAAACTAACCCAAAACAAAAAACAGACCGTAACTGTATCCACCCCCTCCCGTGGGGCGTCTACCCGCACCACTAAAGAAGCAGTTGTCCTTGCAGAGGCAGTCAACCTAACTTCCGGTGAAAATTTCAAAGAGATGGGACTTGTTACCTCCATCGGTGATGGTGTTGCTAAAGTTATCGGCCTTTCTAATATCCAAGCCGGAGAACAAGTTCGTTTCGAATCCGGAGTATCCGGAATTGCGCTTAACCTAGAAAAAGATCTAGTAGGTATCGCACTATTCGGTAACGATAACCAAGTTTCCGAGGGTGATCGCGCTTTCCGTACCCATTCTATTATCTCTATCCCAACTGGACCTCAACTTTTAGGTCGTGTTGTTGATAGCCTAGGTAACACTATTGATGGTGATACCGCTCTTGAGCATACAGCAGTAGATTACACTCTTCTTGATGTTAAAGCTCCAGGTATTATTGATCGTGAATCTGTTAAACAGCCTTTACAGACTGGTATCGTTGCTGTAGATTCTATGATTCCCATCGGTAAAGGGCAACGTGAATTAATTATCGGGGACCGACAAACCGGTAAAACTGCGATTGCTATCGATACCATTTTGAACCAGCGCGCACAGCACGCAGAAAAGAATAACCCTAATAAGGTATTCTGTATCTACGTAGCGGTAGGACAAAAACGTTCCACTGTTGCACAGCTTGTTGAACGTCTTCGTAAGGAGAAGGCTCTTGCTTACACCACCGTTGTTGCCGCAACTGCTTCTGACGCTGCGGCACTACAGTACCTTGCACCTTACGCCGGTTGTACTCTTGGTGAGTACTTCCGTGATACTAACCAGCATGCACTAATCATTTACGATGATCTAAGTAAGCAAGCTGTAGCCTACCGTCAAATGTCCCTTCTACTTCGCCGCCCTCCCGGTCGTGAAGCTTACCCCGGAGATGTTTTCTACCTACACTCACGCCTATTAGAACGATCTGCTAAAGTTAGTGCAGATCTAGGTGCTGGTTCTCTAACCGCACTTCCCATTATTGAAACCCAACAAGGTGACGTATCGGCTTACATTCCTACCAACGTAATCTCCATTACTGATGGACAAATCTTCTTGGAAAAAGAGCTATTTAACCGCGGTATTATCCCCGCGATTAACGTAGGTCTTTCTGTTAGCCGTATCGGTTCCGCAGCCCAGGTGGGTGCTATGAAGAAAGTTGCTGGTTCTCTTAAACTAGAACTTGCTCAATACCGCGAGGTTGAAGCTTTCGTCTCTTTTGCTGCCGATCTAGATGAGACAACTCTACAAACCCTTGCGCGTGGTGTTCGTCTGGTAGAGCTACTTAAACAAAAACAGTTCTCCCCCCGCTCTGTTGCTGAGCAAGTAACTCTTATTCATGCAGGACTTTCCGGTGCTCTTGATAAACAGCCTCTTGAGCGTATCAGTGCACTTTCTGATGCGCTTATTGCTGAACTTGAAACCAGCAAGCTTGTCGTTGTCGAGGCTGATGGTTCTCTAAACATGGCCAACCTTACCGCTGTAGTTCGTGCAGCACTAGTTTAATACTTTAGTGTAACAGCCCGGTACTGAAACTATAAATTGTAGTAACGGCGCCGGGGTGCCCCGTGTTACTAACAGATAGCAATTAGCAAACGTGCACAAGCGACTACGCCACTTAAAGCAAAAAAACAGCTACGACTGCTCCGCAAACAGAAGCTAACTTCGTGTAAGAAAACAATTCGCCACCACCGGTTGCACTGATTCTCCGGGACTAACAGTGCACTGCTATCGCAATCGCTAGAGACTAAACGTTCAACAAGAAAACAGTATGTAAGCTCTCTAAAAGAGGTTGATAATAATCGCGAATTTAACTACTACACTTATACCCTAGACGGAGTCTTGCAGAAATCTAATGCTCCACTTGTTAAACCTAACCACGTAACTTTAGGCCGCGTTATTCCGTCCGTAGCACGGCGCAGCCTTCCTGCTCAGGTAGCAAAGTACCTAAAACAGGGCTATCGATTATCTACATCTCGCTATCGTCGTCACCTGCAAGCTGCTTACCAACCAACAAAAAACACATTTCCTACGCCAACAAAACTAAAAGCTGTCTCACGTAGGGGGGGGCGGCATTCAGGTACCCGTCGTCAGACTAAGGTTCAGCTGTTTGGCCCTCAACTTCTGCTTGATAGGGTTACCGGAGGGCTCTGTAATAAAGTTCTACCTATATCAAAAATCGATAGAAAAACCAACCGAACAGACTCAGCACTTTTCGACGAACATTCGGCGTCTGTAACGGTGAAAGGTCAGGCTGAGCAGCTGTACAGTACTGCTCTGGCTGCGACCTCTTTAAACGAGCTTGAATCCAAAGCACTGCCCCGGACAACATTGCGCCGCCGCAAAAAGGGGGGGCTTACTTACGCTGCCGCCAAGCAGAAGCTCACAGTTTTTGCTAACCGTCTTACAGCTTGCAAAAGGGTTTCCCCGAAACGTCGTCGCCAAGCACGCCGGGCTGCGGGGATCCGCCGGCTGTATCAAAAATACCGTCCCCTAAGAAATGCTCTCCGCCGTAGATTTTTTGCACAAAAGTTGTGAACCTCACGGCTTGCCACCGAAAAAGTTCTGAAATTACCAAACCTTACTGTTGAGCAAAATCACGGCATGCAGCGATTAATCCGCTCCCGTACTGAGCAAGTACTCCAGAAAAAACGGACGGCTTCAGTTGTGCGCGCCTCACGCTTTCTACGTAAATTTGTCAGTAACAAGGAGTTAACCTTAAAGCACGGGGCGCTAGATCTCATTTCTTTTCCTGGCGTGGAAACCGCCCGATTAATTCCAGCAACTTACCGGTTAATTAACTGAAGATTTAAAACCAGACTCTCTACTGTTAAAAAGAGCGTTCTGTCCTCTTTAGCTGTGTATCGCAGCAGTAGAAAACAGTACTCGCGGCACCCCGATCTACGCCCCCCTACAAGGCGACAAAGGCGGACGGCAGCAAAATCTGCCCGCCTACGCCGTAATGTAAGTAAGGGGCAGCAGAAGCGTCTACGACTTGGTCGTGTTCGTCAGGAGGTAAAATCCTCGGGTTACCCGAAGGTCTCCCTTTCTGTTAAGGCTGATCCGCGCGTGTTATGAAAGAAGCGCCCGGTTCGCGCCCACCGTCGCCATATTCACCGCCTGCTAGGCGCAATTACCTCTTCTCTAACTACCTTTACGCGCCTAAAAGAAAAGCGGGGGGCAGGAGTTTTATGCCACAGGAGTAGAGTAATGGCTAACTCACGCAACAAGCGTTTCGCTCTTTGAGCGCTTTTCTCCGCCGCAAAGGCGTACCGTGTGCTTGTAACTACGGATCCAGAAAAATTAGCGCTCGTTGAGCCGCTTATCCAACAGCTTCGACGCGGTCTACGCCGAGGAGAGGCAACTTTTGCAGGGGAGATTACACTACTATTTATTTTCTTATTAAAGATCCTAAAGGGTAGTGCGCCCGTTACAAGAAAAGTACTGTACTCACGATTTCAAGACTGGTTGTACATAAATAGGCAACTTCCAGATAACGTTGTTGCTGCCAGAGTTAAAACTAGCCCTTTTAGTATAGCACTATGTGGAACCCAGAGTAAGTATTCCAAAAGAGTTCTACGTAGTACTCGGAAGAGTGCACGTAGACTTTCTCGTCTTGTGTCGGGCGGAAAAACAAAAACGGCTGTCACCCCTCTGTCTGCTCTTCGCAGTATTACCACTAAATTTCGTTCTGTTGACACCCTGCGTCTACAACTGCGTAATACGCTGCAATTCAACGAACCACGGCCCGCTTTACGGGTTGGTACCGCTCGCGTAGCAGCACCTGCCACAGGGCTAAGTGTACGGAACCCGGAATTAGTTGCTTACGAGTACGAACAACGTAAAGTAATTGACAACGGTTTGGTTTGTCAGCTACCATACTTAACACGTAGTAGCCTCCTTACTATTGCCACCCCTACAACCGCCGAACCGGAACTTATTGAACAGTACGTACCTCCACACTCAACAGCTACAACTCTGTTACGTACTAATAGGAAAAAGTATCTTCTCCGCCGCCGGCAAAGAAGAAAATCTAGGTTTACACGTTTTATTCCACGACACGTTAAAACTCGCCTGGATCATGAAAAAGCAGTTGCCAGCAATCAACGAGCGGTAGTTGGCTCCAGAGTAGGAGTTCTCCGCTACTTACGGCATGTTTATCCCAAAGGTAACAGAATTTTCATCGCCAGGTACAAAAAGACGCACCGCATTGCTGCAAAGTACCTTGTAAAACAGCGGCGTTGAAGCCGTGCTACAACACTACGTTTAAGCCGACGGCGCCCGGTATGGCGTCGGACGCCTGTTGGTAAGCGGACTAAACTGGCCTCCGGCCGTGTTATGATTTACACCTCCCGCATCGCTGCGAATAGGGGGTGACGCGCTCGTAAAGCCGCAGCTAAGCAACGCCGCCCCCTTCGAGAATGTGCGGAGCAGTTTAAAACCCTTCTTAAACATGTTACCAACTTACTACCGAAAGGCGCCCCCGGCACACAATCCGGTGCAGTCCCGCGGGTACTTAATCTCGTCACAGGCGCTGGCGCACAAGCAATTACTTTCTCCTACTTAACGGAGCAGAACGCCGGGGCTTTAGCTGTTACTGCGTTTTACATGTCGCAGCGTAGGCTTCACGCTCTCCGCCCTACTCGTGCAACTCACGCGGTTGCGCAATTTAAGCGTGCACTTCGCCGAACAGCTACTGGCCTGTACAGGCACCGCAAGGGAAAATTCCGCTCACCCTACAACCGGAGACGAAGACAACCAAGAACACCCAGATGAGTTCGTCTAATCTCTAAATCTTCTAACCGGGAACTAAACTTTATCGCCAAACAGGGCCCTAAATTTATTAATACCGCAGGTGTAAAACCTGTTACTATATCTGCTAACTCTTCCCAGGTACGAAAGCAACTGTGGGCGGGTATTGGTCGTTATTATACTGTTCGTAGCAGAGGCATAAAAGCGCGTGCTGCGGCTAAAAAAGCCGTTTCCTCCCTTGCCTCCGACGCGGTTTCTCTTTCTGACCGCGAGCTTTTAGCTAAGAAAATGCGAAGACTTTCTCTTCTTAAAAAATTACTGCGTGGAAACAAGTTTATTAAGCTTGCAAGGCTGGGAGAGTTAAATGCTCTTGGAGATTACGCCTACTTGGCTGATCTCGGTAAACTTTTCGAATTAGGCTCCTTTACAAACCAGTTAAAACAGCAGATTCTTTTGAAGCTGGCAACTGACATTACGCTTTGTGCTACGCTTTGCGCGCAGAGTAACTTTCTTCTCAAACAACCGGCGGCATTTACTACGCGTAAGAGCCGGCGAGTTCTTTTTGTTTACAGGAAACCCCCCGTAGTTTTCGGCCGCGACAAGACATTCTTCCAATCAGATACCCCAAAGGTTAAGGTAGCCCGTACACGCGTACTACGAAAAAAAGTTTTACTCCGTACTTTAACCCCTACAAAAATTTCTCTTATCAAACGAAGCAGTATTATCCTTACACGCACCGCAAGGGCGGCTCGAGTACTAGCTGAAAAGCGGTTGCAACGCTACCAGCGTGTTTTACCCCCCAAAAAGGCTTCTACTGTCAAGACCAGGCGTCTTAAATTACGAAGGAAAGCGCCGGTTCTGCGCTTCCCCGGTTCCCGTTGAGCAAAGATTGGCCATTTTGAAGCCTTGTGAAAGTGCACGAGGTCCCAACAGCGGCGTGCTACTCACCCGTTAACGTATTCCAACTCATTGCAATCTACACGCCGCCCCCGTAAACAGCGGAAGGGTGGGGAGCGTTCTCTGGGTCGTGCCAGATCTGCTTCTAAATTTATTGCTTTACGTAAGCTTCCTCGAGGATACAAGGGCGTTACTTGTAGCGTAGCTTCCCCTACGCTTTGAGTTGGCCGCCATAACTTATGAACGCCACGCTCTATTAGAGCCACCAATGGGGGGGTCCTAGCTAAACACGGAGCTACAGCACAGCTGAAAAGCTTTTCTGTTACTCGCCCGTGGGGAGTAAAATCTCTTTATTCCGGCGGGGCTGCGACGGAATACGGAAGATTTGAGGCTGGTGTTACTAAAGATATCGCAATACTGAATGGGCCCGCGGACCTTACTAAGTTAAAACCAGCCACTAGGTCCATAAAGCAACTTACTCTATTTAGACTAGTTGCGGCCCGCATGGTTCGCGCTCAAAGTGGACTTAGGGTATTGCATGCGCCGGCTAACATTTCAGGTAAGAAGTTTTGACAGCTGCGACGACCTACCCGGGACGAAATTAGGGTACAGAAAGAGCAGCAATTACGTGCGGTAGCCCTGAAACGTACAGCGTTAACAAAAACAGACGTTAAAGAAACAAAACTCGAAACCGAGGTAGGTCTGCCGGAGATAGCAGTTGCAGAGGTCGAGGCTAAAAAGGTTACACCTTTACCTACCATAAAAAAACCTAGCTTTCCCAGCTACCATGTTAAAGAGCTTAATGGTAATGTTTTTGACCAGGCTGTGCGTACAAACCTCCAACATTTTTATAAACTGCCTGTAACCGAACGGTCCAGCGAGGCAGGGTATGACTTTATTAAACGCGCGTATAAAGCCGCGCTTTCTTCCCAGGAAAAAAATCCTGAATTACCACAGTTGCAGTTTGACCTACAGAAGCGGCTACTCGCCCCTATTCTAGAAGAATCCGGCGGGGTGCCGCTTATTGACGAGAAGGTGTTAGAATGAAAACAGCTTCCTAAGAATAAGATTACGTCAACGTATACGGCCCCGGTAAATTCGGTACGCGTAGCCACTGTGCATACTGCAGTCAAGCCCTCTGTAGCAATTACGGGGGAGTTAACATCTGTAGAAGTTAATAGTATTCTTGACGAAAGTACAAAGAAACATTTAAAAAAATTCATTAGTACTCTTCCGGAGTATCGCCGGAGTGCGGATTCCTACCTTCTTGTTAAAAAGGCTGTTTTACACTCTTGAACAAAGGTAGAAGAGGCAAACACCCCAAAGGAAAGCCCCCACTACAACGATCTTTTACTCTCTGCAAAGGCTTATAGTTTTTACGGGGTAACCCTCGATCTTACCAGCAAGTCTGCAACTATGAGTAAAATTGCTCCTATCTTTGCTAAGTTACCGAAGTAATGCCTGCCCAAGTTACCAAAGTCGCAACCCCGCAATCAGCAACCACTGCAACGAACACCAAAAAAGCGCGCGTAATTTCCAAGGGCCTTGATCGGTCACTTTCCAACTCTAGCAGGGGGGCGTCAACAGTACAGACTCCCAGACGGTTTAACAGTAACCGCAAAGCATTAAATAAGAATCCCCGCGGTGTAAGAGCTTCGAAATTCCGTGGAAGATCAAAAAAATATTTTAAAAACAATCGCGCAAGTAACTACGAGGCCAACATGAAAATTACCCACAATTTTAATAGGGCGCTAAAAACGGCAGGAGTAACCTTGGTTGCTGGGCTGAAAAAACCTACTAACCCTCAGCGAGTTACAACGCCTGTAGTGGTCAGTGGGCTTAAAGTGGGACACCTTTTACCCGCCCTACGCAATACAGTTGTTCGTCAGTACCAGAAAGGCAAAGCTGACACCTCAATTTTTCTTCGCGCGCAGCTTAACTACCGGTTGCGGTTACACGCTACTTACCGGTCGTTACGTTACCTATTAGTCCGAGCAGCACGTTTACGCGCAAGTAGCCGAGCAGCGCTTTCTATTGGGTGTATGGCGCGAACTTCCTACTGAACAGCTAAAAAACGCTCTGCCGTTCTCTATATGCACGACGCCCGCAAACTGGGTAGAAGGACTAGACGAAGAAGCAGGCCGCGTGTTGGTCTATCCACCGTTCGTGCACAACTCGCAAAGCAGCTTGTTCGTAAATTCCGAGCTTCCAGCCGTGCAAAGCATGTAGCAGTCCGTCGCCGTCTTATTCGCTTTCGCTGATTCAATCGTAAGTACCTTAAGAAGTTAAAATATCCTCGACGAAGGCGCATGCTTCGACGTACTATTCGTCGCGCCTCTCGCTATTTACAGACCACTGTCGCAGTGCTGTCTGGTGCTGAACAACGGCACAGGCTTTCTAAGAACCGTTCCCGCGCACAGCGAGGGAGTACCCGCCGCGCTGAAGTTGCGGTTACTCGCCTCCTTACTACTACAGTTAGCGGACTTACTCAAAGGCAACAGCTTTTTAATCAGCAGCAGTACAACCTTAAAGCCAGGTCTGCCCGTCTTTTGGAAGCTAAAAGTCGCTTTTTACGCTCCACTTACCGAGCAAAATCTTCCCGTACCCCGGTACAGGTACAGCACGACGCCCTGCGGTTGCAACGAAAGCTTTCTACCAGACGCGGCGCTACGAAAACTACCGTAAGTCCTGCATATAGATCCTTGGCCCTACTTCAGGAACAATTTGCAACTCGTGCTACCAGATTACTAGAAATAAAAGCCGCTAGGGTGCAAAATAGGGGTGTATTTGATAAAAAGTATCTAGTTTCCCCTTTTCCCGCAGTAAAACAGTTTGAAGTGAACAGGCGTATTCGTCACATTGCCCGACAACGACAAACGCCTTTTACGCAAAGCTCAACTGGCGAGCTTCAGTTACACCCTGTGGATACAGGTATCAGATATAGCGAACTGCGTCGCCGGTTACAATTTAAAACTCGTATTGCAGATGAGCAGGCTTATCTTTTTCCTACCGCCGGCTCCATTACAGTGAACCGTCTGCCGGAGGTATCTGCTTTTACGCGGGGTACTAAAACAACCTTATGACGCCAATCGCTTGCTCCTAACGCAGCAGGCCGTTTCCAGCTTCCTATGTTCGCTAGGAACAGTGTCCTTCGTGGTCGTGCCATCGCTGGTTCTACCAGAAATAGCGCGTTAGCTCTGAATGACAATGCACTATCTTCCCGTCGGCAAGTGAGTATTGTTTTACACGCGCAGCGTACCGGTATGTTAGAGAAACGTCTTTACAGGCAGCGCACACCTCTGCGCCTCCCACGTACCGTTGTTAAACGTTTGGAAGTTCGCCACAGTGGGGCTAGGCTTTTTGCGCGTAATACGCTTAAAAATCCGAAAACTTGAGCAGGAAAAAGAAAACTCTTTCTTCCGGTCTCAAAAAGCTACACTTTAACTTCGCGAAGCGCTGCTTACGCCTCCCCTTTTATACAGACGGATCTTCGTGCTACTCGCCGTGTATCTGTAGAGCGCCCTAGAGTATGGACACGTGGACCTGGTTACCATGAATCTGTCCTTATTTACGATATTCGTGATAAAAAACGTAGTGCAGCGATTCGCACGAGTTTGCGTGCAACAAAAGCGAGAAGTAAGCGGGCTGCATTCGCATCATCCATTAAAATACAATCGGCGTCAAATAAATTAAGTAGGACTATTCCCACGATTATGGCTACCGCCTCTGAGCACGGGCTTAAACACGCAGCCGCTGCAAAGCTAACACTATACTCAGAGCGAATGTTACATGCAATCAGGTATAGCGCTCGACGGGGGAGAGGTCAATTTTCTTCGGCCGTATCTGGAATAGCCGTTGGTCGGACGGCGTTACAAAGTAATAAAACATCTTCTCGGACTAAGCGACAGAAAGCTTTATGACACCTCCGCAGTGTTCAAAAAATGCTAGCCTCTGAGCGCAGCCTTTCTGCCTGATCCCCACAGTATCCAACGCGTTGACGTCGCTGAAGTTCTCCCCGTTTCGAAGGGTCACCGACCCCTCGCCACTGACCAAGTCGCAAGTTATTGCGGCAGCGTGCCATGTTTAACGCAGCTCTTGCTTACCGCGGCAAACCAAAAAGAAAACATTTTGATCGCGCCTACGGCCAGCTACAGTTTCATCGCGGATCAGCCGCTACTGTAGGTTATGAGCGTTTCCGCCGCGCACACCGTTCACGCTCGAAAAATAATCGGTGATGAAAGCCAATTACCTCCCCTTCCCCTTTTAGTAGCCCCTACAGCCGAAGGTCTATCAATGCTCGAAAACATATCACTAAACGGCTAGCACGGTACCACACAGCATATAGTGGTGAATCCGGTACTAGAACACGTAGTATTAAAGGTGCCTGATTCCCCGTTGCGCAGCCACCAAGATTAATTTCTGGACGAAGTCTTGAAATCAAACCACGCCGTTTTGAAAGAGCTAAAGCTTTTAAACTACGTGAAAAGGCAGAAAGGGCAAAAGTTCCTGCGACTCTACAGCGCTGAACTGTTCGCGCCGAAAAGTACCAGTTGGGGAGCTCTACCTCACCCCGGAGAGCGCTGACGCTTTCCAGGAATAGACGCTCAATTCGTAAATTAGAGAGTCTTTACCCTAGGGTAAACACATGATCCGGCCGCAGCTGACAAAATTTGGATTCCTCCGGCGCATTTACCGCGCCAACTACGCTTTACTCCGAAGTCTGCCGCAGGCTACCTACAAGCTTTTGAAACAGCTTACACCAAAAATACAAAACACAGTCAGCTGCTCTGGCAGCGAGGAACGCGGTCTTTGCTCGCTTTTCTGCTTGATACCGACAGTTGCCCGCTACCAGTAGTGGCAATAGCCAAGACCTGCTACACGCAGCAACACGTTGCGTTACGGCAGCAGTAGATTCATTCAGTACTGCTCACCAACAAATTGAAACCTCTTATTACGCCTGTGCAGTAGCGCAAAAAAAAGATCGCTTCTGACGCTTACGTGAATTACCACGCCTACACAAAGGCCTGCAAAAAGACTTATCTGTCCTAAATAAAGATAACGGTGTTATCTACAAACGCTGACTGAAGGGGGCAGAACGCTATTTAAAACAAGGGCGTACCAGCTATCTTCCACCAAAGCACAGTCGCGGCGGCTCTGGACTAATTATCGATTTCGGCCGTAACCGACGCCGTTTTCCAGCATCAGGCCGCCGTCGACACTCTTACGATTCAATGCTGCACGCCTTTGCGCGCCGCACCGCACCCTCCCGTTTTCGTAAAGCCGCTACTCTACGTTTTAAACGATTAGCCGGCAAAATTGATGTAGACTATAAAGTGAATTCGCGTGTTTATGAACTCTCACGCGCTACACGCCGTCACCGCAACCTTGCTTTTAAACTTGGCCGCGTTGCCTACCTCTCACCCTGCTGAAGAGAATTACTCTCTTACCGTTCGAACTCGCCTGTCGTTCTTCCCTCTTTAGACTTCGTAGCCCTGGATGCACAGAAACCTGCGCAAACAGCTGCTACTAGGTATCCAGTCGAGTACGCACAACCATTTGGTTCCGGGGTAAAACGGCGCTTTGCTTCTTTGCCAATCACGCTTCTTTTTAAACGCAACATCACAGCCCGCAGATCACAGCGTGCGAAATCTACACTTACTCTACGTACTCAGCGCGCAGGTCTACTGCGAACCGCCCTTCGTAAGCGCCGACAAGAGCGTGTTTTCATTGATCTTAAAAAGCACCTTTCTCGTCGTAAACTACCAAAAGAGAAACTCTCTGCACCCTGACGACGCAAAAAAATAGCTCGTCGGAGGGAGCAGCATCTGCGCTACGGTGACTGAAGCCCCAGACATTTTCAATTTAAACAAAGTAAGGCTGTTTTCTGAACAATGCACGACCTCGAAGAGCGTGTACCCCGGCGACGTGATAGGACGCGCGTTATTTTAAGTAAGAGCGTTACCAGCGAAGTCTTTAGCCTACCACGCGTAACTGCAAAAAAGCTCGCTTGAGCTAAAAACGGGTTCCAGATTAAGCTACCTATTCTTAAAGCACATCGCCGAGTTCGTAGAGAGAAAAAGCGCCGTCGTCGCGGCCGCTCCGCAATCACTAAAGAACGTCGCGCGCGCTTCCACCACAATTCCGAAAGACGCAATTTTGCCCTTATCAAAAAAATTTCGGGTAGATCGAACAAAAATTTACTTGAAACCATTAGGGCAAAAGGGCAAAAACTAGCTGCAGCAAAAATTAGCCATTTCGAAACCAGCCCTACGTTTTCTAAATTATTAACGCGAAACCGTTGATCCCGTCCAGCGCAAAGAATTCTGTTAGCTAGGGCACAACACTCGCTCACCAGTAGTGTCAAAAAGCTTTCTGCTTTTGGTACCCCAGCCCCAACAGCGTTAGTAACACTTTCTTCTATCGGCAACCCGAAAAAATTACTGCAGCAGGGTCGACGTGCGGGATCTACTAAAAGCAAGTTCCAACGCAGGGCATTCGCGGCCCTTCGCCGTACTTTAAATCGTAAACACACTGCATCGTCTGCTGTCAAACTTGCACGTTCGGAATCGGAGAGAGCACTGCGCGAATTTATTACAAGCAGCACCCCCTCCGCACCTGTGTCCCCACTTACGTTTCAAAAACCAACCAAACGTGTTGTAAAATCTAAAGCAGAAAAGAAGCGCGCAGTCATCTGAAATATTAAGAGTAAGGAGCGCCGGTATAAAAAGACTGCGCAGTACGCAGAGTCTTTAACTAGCTTCATTCCAAAACTAATTAGTCACATGCTTTCTCAACGAATTAAGTACAACAGTATCTCTTACACTAAGGCTAAGACACTAATTAACGCGACTTATTGAAATCTGCGCGTCTATCTGAACGTTGACCCGTTCGAAAGGCGTTTATTGTTAAGAGATAATAACGTCGGTCTTCTGCGTACATTAGCGCAAGATATCGCCACTTTAGCAAAGGAGCAAATTACGGAACACGTAAACCGTACACACCTCCGAAAGCGCTTTCAGTCTTCCCGTATCCACCCAGCACCAACTTCTGATCGCTTCCGTTTGGATTGACTCCGTGCGTTCTTTCCCCGTAAACACGCGTTATTCCAAGAAGATCCAGACGAGTACGCCTCCATTCCTGTATCTACCCGAAATATCCGACGTCTAATTCCTAGCGGATACGGTATTGCCCGCTGACGAACAGCTCCTGCCTCAGTAAGCCTTGAGCGAAGAGGGCGCCAGTTACTCCGTTTGAGACTGTCCAAGTGTACCCCAAGGTTCGAAACTCTGCTACAAACTACACGCCGTACCCCACTAACGGAGGTTGATTCACTTTTACCGGATATTAACTTTGAAAAATTTGCTGCCGATTTCTATCCCCAGAAACCTATTGATAAAAAGCGTTTAGTCGGTGTTAAGCAAAATAGTACACTGTTTGAAGCAGCGGCCTCCAGTTTTCTTTTTAATGACCATACCCCCGCACAATTAGGGCTTTCTGGCTATAAAGGCTCCTTCTTCTGTCGACAATACGCTACGCAATCCATTCGTACTGCTGGTGCAATTTCACGTTTTATCTCTCGTCGTAGCCGCCTGTTAGCGTCCGAGCAAAATGCTATTTCCACTTTTGTTGCTGTCACCAATCGGTATCAACTAAAAAGCCGAACTGAGGCCCGCGGTCGTAGCAGTTTTACTGCGCATGCTCGCTGAACTATCGATACAGGTAATTTAGATCCGCGGTTTTTAAGGTATAAATCACCCCGGAGCGGCCAGTATCTAGTGCGCTTACCGGCTGAGATTTCCCAGCGCTCTGATCAAGAAAAGCTTGCGCGATTTCTTATTTTTCGTGAACTGCGTGATAATCGCGATAGCCAAGTAAGCAAGGACAGCATTACTGAAAACAGGCGGGTCCGAACCACCCGTCGCTATTTTTACAACGATAGAGACCCAGCTAACTACGCTGGGGTGCTCGCTAAGGCGCGCGCAGCCGTTTTAATGCGAAGGAGGCCCTCTTTTTTACAAGCTAGAAGTTCCGGTGTAGCCCACATGTTGTATGCGGCTAAAGAGTACAATTTTCCAAACCAAAGACAACTAACTTTCGTTACTACAAAAACACATGCGCAACAGCGTACAGATCGTCGTAGCAACGCGAGAACTGCGCCTTATCAAGTCATTAGGGGTGCCCGTTCGATTTTGCAGTACCGTACGGCGAAAAAACGAACTCTTTCCCATATTTACAAAGCGGACCGCATCCTTAGAACGTTACCTTTGCGTCTAGGATTAGCACCAAGACGCGCTGGACGTGCTGGGAAAAAAGCGTCTTCTTTGCTTGCCAAACTTGAAAGCAAGCGTAACAACTACCTGCGTTTACTCCGCTTTGCCCCCGTTGATAAGAAGGAGCCCTACCAGATTCTGTTTACCAGAGCGCAGCGCGCTCTTCATCGCGCACAGAACAGACTTGTTAATCTCCGAGCAGAACAGGCGTATTCGCCGACTGTACTTGGTAGTATCAATCAACCGCCAACCTTTTTGAAGTTCGGACTATCAGCGGGTTACCCTAGCGGGCTAACTACCTTAAAAACTGGTACCGCGCCAGTGTCCTATAACGCTTCTACAGCTAAAAGTTCATTTCGCAGCCACGCTTTTCGGTATTTAACCCTACAGCGGCGATTTACTAAACGCTGCATGCGCCTCCAAGCGGCTAGAAGACGTATGATCTTTGATACCTCCCGGCCGCGGCTCTGACACAAGTTAACAAATCGTTGAATGAAAAAAGAGCGTTTAATGCGTAACTGATTAAAGGGGGTAAAACGTTGATTCCGTGATCCATGATTATCTCAGTCTGTAGACATTACTCGCCCAGATAGTCGCCGCCTTTTACCAGGAGAAATCCGTTCGCGAGAACAGCAGGTGGGGGAGGTTGTTGAGGGTGATGAAAACTCAGGTCTCACCAAAGAAGATAGTTTAGCTCTTCAAAAAGCAGCTTTACCCGCCATTGAGGCCGCGAAAAAAGTTGTTAGGGCCGACAGCCGTCGCGCTTACGAGATGTCGAAGCGTGCAGGGCCCTTACAAAAAAAGGTAATTCGCGTACGCCTAGCAGCTTCTCGGGAGGCTCTACGGACACCACGCCCTTCAATGTGACTTGCAGATCTGCAAGCAAAACAAAAAACAGCAGAGATTGCAGTTTGAAGAACAAAAACTCGAAAAGAGAAAGACGAAATTCGCCTTGCGAAGAAGGAGGCCGCGATTGCGCGTGTGAAAGAAGGATTGCCTCCGCTAGCACGTAAAAAGGACCCTTTAAAGATGCCGGCGGATCACTGAATGCCTTCCATCGTTTGAAAGGACATCCAGCGCCGTGCTCGCCGGCTTGAATGAAGGGAGTCCGATGACGTGTTCGCCCGTAAAGGTTTCCGTAACGCTTTCCGTTTTTATCCCAGCGAGCGTAACCGTGTTCCATGACTTGAATCTCTTATGTACAACCGCTCCCTATTTAGTACTAGATTACAGGAATTCCGTCGCCGACAATTCCCTAAGGAGCAAAAAAAATACAAGTGACTGCAGCGAGTACGTAAAGCGCTTTTTCCCGGCAGAACAAATATTTACATCAAGGGCCGTCGCTGACCGCGCCTCCGTATGTACAATCAACGGCTGCATTATACACTCTTTAACTTACCTGACAAAAGTGCTGCACGCCGCCACTTCAAAAAACTTAACCGTCGCAGCCGTAAGGTTGGCTTTGTCCACTCTCAAGAGGGACTAAGTAACCGGCTTGATAATGTACTTATTCACCTGAATATGGCACCAACCATCTTTTGAGCGCGAACAGTTGCTCCTCTTGGGCTGCTCCGTGTAAATGGTAAAGTTGTAACAGAATCAGATTACCTATTCAAGGCCGGGGATTTCATTGAACCTATCTGATCAAAAATTATGCGTTTCCGCCATTTTTTTGAAAGCCCTCTTACCAGAAACGAGGAGGTTAGGCGCCGCAAACGCTTTTCCATCGGCGGTATCCCAAAAAACTTACACTTTCACAGAAGTATTCGTTGTTTTACGTTCCTTGGTAACCCGAGGGAGAACGATTTGCGTCGTAGCAGCCGCCTCCAACCCCACTTATTCCGTTGATTCCGACTAGATTCTGTCTAATTTATCCCGTAGTTTGAGACAACTTGGTAGCTTTCTTTAGCTAAGCTTTATAATTTTCAAAGTCCGCCTTACTCTTACCTACAAAGTGTACAAAGTACAAAACCTTCCCACCTCTCTTTTTTTACACCAAAAACTCGTTCTTGACTAAATGCCTTGGCTATAAGCAACTTTAAGAAAGCTACAATACTGTAAACTTTTGCGTAAAATAGGGGTTTTAGCTACTTTACGTATAGCCTCCACCTTTGTGCAGGGATACCACAAAAGAGTTTAAGGTAGAAATTTAATACCATAACCCACACGTTTTCTCGAAATGTACAGGAAGAGAGCGCAGAGTATTTTTCAAAATACGGAACGCTGTGTCTGTTCAAAAATGAATAGGTATCCTCTTGTCTAAGGGAAAGTTACCTATAATATACTTTATTGAAATGCGTATTATATAGTTTTGGAAGGCTATACCCTATTTATACTATTTACATAATAAGACAAATACCGTTAATTAAATAACACATTTTAAGGGCTTATTAGGTATTTAATAATAATAGTGCCGAGGACAATTACTACCGTTACTTACGATGTCGGCTTACTTGTTTACATGTAGTTATATAGTTCTCGAATCTAAATACGTCCTGTTAATTACTACCTGTATAATGAGGGGTAGCTAACCATTAGATAAAAGTCTATTACATTTATCTGTATAATATAGCATTATAAGGGTTATCAAATATACCAAGCTTCCCCACCCGCAAAATTGGGCAGTAGCTAACTACTTAACTTTTAAAAAATAAAGAGCTAGTATACTATAATTATACCTCTAAAGGATAAAATCTTCTTCTCTTAAAGAAGTATACTTCCCCGTCTCTACCTCGGACACATTACAGCAATAAACCCCTATTATTCGTGTAAAAAGAGCTGGTTGCACCGTCAATGCGTTACCTGGGGCTGTGGGGTGTCGGCTAAGAGCTTCCTAGGTTCAAATTTATTTATTTTTTATCTAGTAACTTTCTCGCTGTATAGAGAGAGAAGCGCCAGCGCTTTTTTAATGTGGCTCTTCGGACCACACCAACAATTGCATTTATCTATCAAAAATGTTGTAGATATAAATCGACGACAAGTTAGTTCATGGGTTTGATCCTGGCCCCGAATGAACGCTAGAATTCTATCTTACACATGCGAGTCGAACGAGAGCAAGTTGCTTCTAGTGGCGCACGGGTGAGCACTTCCGACTGTATGCTAATGAGGAAGATCGGATTATACCGCACGAGAGCGCGGGGAAATGCCGTATCTTAAAAAAGATTGAAATCGCTTCCTTCTAGGTAGTCGGCGGATTAGCGGTTGTAGGTGAGGTAACGGCTCACCTAGCCTATGATGCGTAGTTGATTTGGGAGATAGATCAGCCACGTCGGGACTGAGACAAGGCCCGAGCTCCTACGGGGGGCAGCAGTGAAGAATCTTGGGCAATGGACGAAAGTCTGACCCAGTGAGAATACATGCATGACGACTGCGCATAGTTTTCTGTAAAGTGCTATTCGCGGATTGAAGAAGTTGACTAAACCGAGATGAAGCGCCGGCCAACTCCGTGCCAGCAGCCGCGGCAAGACGGAGGGCGCGAGCGTTATTCGTTTTGATTGGGTGTAAAGGGTACGTAGGCTGCTCCTAGTTTTTTGACCAAAAGAGCAGAGTGTTCCTGTGCGACGGTCTTTTAAAAAGGGAGCTTGTGTTGGAGATAGGTCGGGTCAAATTCTCAAGTAGGGGTAATATCCAACGAGATGAGAATGAACGTCAGCTGGCGAAGGCGCCTCTCCCGCTCCAACAGACGCTAAGGTACGGAAGCTTAGGTAGCAAACAGAATTAGATACTCTGGTAGTCTAAGCCGTCAACGATGAGTATTCACATTTAGGCAGAGAGATATCTGGGGAGGTGCAGGCTAAATAAACCCAGCCCTCCATCCTATTTGATGGCGCTAACGCATTAAATACTCCACCTGGGGTCTACGATCGCAAGGTTGAAACTCAAAGGAATTGACGGGAACCCTTACAAGCGGTGGAGCATGCAGTGTAAACTGATGATCCTCGATAAACCTTACCAACTTTCAAACTTGAACTGAAGTAGCATAGTCTACGTAATACGTTCGCAATACGGATAGCCATCATTGTGACGACGCTGCATGCACGAACTGCATGCAACAGTGCACAGAGGTGGGCTACGTACGAGTCAGGTGCTGCATGGCTGTCTTCAGCTCGTGTCGTGAGGCGTAGGTTTAATTTCCACGAACGAACAAAACCCCCATCAGTCTGGGCGGGTCCTTCATAACTTTCCTCCTCATAGGAGGTTCGTACGTGGGGTTGTGAAAGCAGCTCGCTCGTTATTTATGGCCCCGATACATCGTAGGGAATTTCACTGCGTGTCTTCGTCCTCTTAGTAGGGCGCTTTGACTGATATTGACATAAAAATCCCAAGATTTGCCTGTGGCCGTTCCGTAAAAAAACCTCACAACCCTGCCTAGGTCCGCCTAGAGTAGTAGAGTGAATACTGCAAGCAACTTCTTACCTAAAAAGTAATTAACTTCCCCGCGAAAGGGTCCCAGCGCTGAAAGGTCCTGGGTACAATTTTAGAAGGAAACATGAAATTTGGGTGCTGAGTTCGTCGAAATCTTCCGGAACACCCTAAAGGGTATTTTTACGGCGCCTGTCGTAGACTTACCTGCCGTTTGATTTTATAGTCCTGCGGTGGGGTGACTGCCACCGGAAATTTCATGCTTTTCTAGGTCGGCCACGCACTGGTATATTTTTTTAAAAAACTTGTTACAATTTTTTTCTTTTTCAAACTGCCCACTAGGTCAGATGAAAGCGGGGATGACGTCAAGTCGTTATGGCCTGTATAAGCTGGGCTACATGTTTGCTACAATGAGGATATCAATTCTAGGGCCCTCTAAAAGGGCCTCGAAGGAAGTGTTTCTCTCAGTACAGATTGGTTTCTGCAATTTGAAACCATGAAGACGGAATCGCCAGTAATCGCAAATCAGACAAGTTGCGGTGAACAGGTTCTGGGGTTCTGTACAAACCGCCCGTCACAGTCCGGAAGGCGGCTTGCCTTAAGTGGGTCGAAAGTTTTGCACAATTGGGTGCGATTCAACGTAGGCTTGTGTCGGTAGGTTGTTAACTGGAATGAAGTCGTAACAAGGTATCAGTACGGGAACGTGTTGATGGTATTCGGATATAAACAGCATTGAAAAACAAGCCCCCAAATAAAAGGAAACTTATGCTTTCCTAATAAATAAACTTCCTAAAATGCTTTTATCACCAGGTAAGCAACGTACAGCAGCTTCGATTAAAAACAAACTTTTACCTTACAGGAATGCGCGCCTATTTAGACCAACGATTCAAGAGCTTCCGGGGCCAGTAAACGCGGTTAACTGTGAAAAGTTCAACCATTGACTTGCTGGACTGATCGACGGGGACGGCTGCTTCTATTTAAATAGAGGTAAGTACCCTGGCTGCCGTATCACTGGCCACGAAGATGAAACTGATACTCTTTACCTAGCACAGGAAAGGTTTGGTGGCTCCATTACCAGAGACTCCTCTCGTAACGGGGTGGCTGCCAGATGTTTTACCTGACAGTTAAGTGGAAGGGCAAAGATGGTAGCTCTTTTAAATGCTACAAACGGAAAAATTATCACCCCAAAGAGGTACGCGCAATTTGTGTTGCTTTGTGCAGAAGTAGGAATTGAGCCTCAGCCGGGAGTAATGGCCTGCTCATCACCCTGATTGGCAGGTTTTTTCGACGCCGACGGCTCTGTTGAAATCGGCAGGGATACTAGCCTTAGTCTTTCTATCGGACAGGAGGATATTACTGTACTGGAGCCCCTTGTAAAGCTGTGAGGGGGTACCATCTACTACGGAACAGCTACAAGAGTAAGCCAGTGAAGACTGGGGAGTACCGGCATCAGCTTATACCTTTTTGCTAAGTATTTAGCTACGCATTCCCGCAGTGCAAACAAGTTACAACAATTAGCAGTCTTACAAAAAGTCATCGCTTTCCGTGCAACAACCCCTATCGATAGGGATGCCGTACACAAGTTAGTCGACACTTTCTGAATCGAAAAAGACAGCAAGCGGTAATATAACATGGACCATAGAAGAACGTAACTTGAATACCAGGCGGAGTAGTGTAGCGGTAGCATACAAGGTTCATGCCCTTGTGGGGGTGGTTCGAATCCTCCCTCCGCCATTTATATACGTATGTATCACGCTCTCTTCGTCTAGTGGTAGGACCCTACTTTTCCACAGTAGTAACGGTGGTTCGATTCCACCAGAGAGCACACGACTTTCGAAAAAAGCTATAATTTTTTATTAGGGCTAGCTTGCCATCTTGTACGATCAACGGCCTTCACGCCGAAAAGCATGCCACAACAGCAAGTACTTTTTTTGGGGGTATCCGCACGTCCTCGAGCTACGTCTGGGTTACGCTGGACTATTGGGCGGAAGATTAACGACGGTGAACTTTCTGACATAAATCAACCGTGTGTATGATGTTTAAAAAGAAATCCTAAAAGTAAAGCGAACGTGGTGAGTTGAAACATCTTCTTAACTACCGAAAAGCACAGTAGAGAGCGTGGCTAGTAGTGGCGAGCGACAGCCACGCGACCACTAGTAAGCTGTGGAGGGTAATTATCTACCCGCTTGAGATAGAGCCAGAGCTCTCTTGAAGCTACCACTTCGGAGTGTGCCATTTCAGCAGTTGAAGAAGTAGGCAGAATTTTTCTACTGAAGGTGGGGATTCGATCCCCAAAGTGTAAAAAATAAGGTGAGCGACAGAATAGAAGTACTGTGAAGGAAGGCTGAAAGAGTACTTAATGTGCGCTTAGACAATTGAGTGAAATTCGTTAAAACAGTAAAAGGAGCAATCGGTGGACCGCTGCTAAAGGCGACCGCGTACCTTTTGTATAATGGGTCAGCAAGTCGGTCGTAAGAAGGAAATTCCTCTTGCGATCGCACCCGAAACCAAGTGATCTAACCGTTAGCAGATCGACGGACGTGAGTCCCGAGGATCTAATTCATGCGCGTCGTAAAGCTCTGAAGTGACTGGCGGTTAGGGGTGAAAGGCTAATCAAACTTGGTGATGGCTGGTTTTCCACGAAAGCTATTGAAGTAGCCTAATTTTGACGGGGGTGTACGTGTACACCACCCGTGTAGGGTATCTGCGGTCGAGCACTCTCTACCTAACGAGCGATGACGAATCGTTACCGACGGTAGGGAAACTCCAAAGAGCAGGTACGCCATAAAAGTTGGACAGACTTGGGGTGCTAAGGTCACAAGTCAAGAGGGAAACAGCCCCGATCGTTCGTTAAGGTTCTTAAGTCGTAGGTCAGTGTCCGAGGCCGTTTAGCGTTGTTACCCCTCAAAGGTTGGGCTCGGAAGCAGCCATACTCTCAGGAAAGCGTTAAAGCTCATGGATGCAGATGCTAGGCATCGAAAATGTTGTGGAACTATCCTATGCACCGAAACGACGAAATGTTTATTTAGCCATCCTGCGTGGGCAAAAGTTGCAGCAGGGGCCCTCCGCAGTTTCGGCTGCCAGGGGGCGTCTGCTGTGTAAAAAGCGCCGTGCATCGCCTTGTATTGCTCCTAGAGAGAAGACTCCACGGAGTTTTTCCGAGTAAGAGTCCTGGCTTCGTCGTACTTAACCGCTGTGCTACCGTAAGGTACGCGCGGATGGCAATAAAAAATAAACATTTGTAGTGGAACAAACTGTGATAAAGATATCCTTCTTGTGAGAGGTGGATAGAGCGAAACAGTTTCGCCAATGCTGGCATAAGTAACGTTTAACAGTGTACTATCGCTGTCGTCGTAACCCAAGGTTTAAATTGGAAAAGGTAGACTTCCAGGTCTGATTACGGCCCCTTAGACGAGAGCGCAAGCTGTAGTCGATGGGTCTGAAGGAAAGTAAATCTCTTCGTGACTGCTCGACCTGTCTTTAAATACAGGCCAAGAGGGGCAACCCGGCGGCGGGCACGTGGAGCGAGAAGATTAAACTTCAGCCACCGTACTAAAAATCACCACAGATGGGCTGGCATCGTATGCTAAGACGTTGGAATAACGGTATCGAAGGAACTCTGCAAAATTGCTCCGTAACTTCGGAATATGGTGAGCCAAATGGGTAACCCTAACCCGGACCCGAATGGCGTCATGAAAGCGGGTGAAGCGACTGTTTACTAAAAACACAGGACTTTGCGAAGTATGATAACACGATGTATAAGGTCTGAGGTCTGCCCGGTGCTCTAAGGTTAATGGAACAGGTTAACGCCTCGAACGGAACCCAGGGTAAACGGCGGCTGTAACTCTGACGGTCCTAAGGTAGCGAAATTCCTTGGCGGGTAAGTTCCGTCCTGCATGAATGATATAACGACTTCTCCACTGTCTCCGGTACCGATCCAGTGA
>Ga0209511_1000248_pt1 | contig 58938 bp, 48 predicted proteins | sample SSSSmetaG_FD_184141 | JGI IMG/M metagenome (GOLD analysis project Ga0209511, IMG submission 184141) | Glacier valley bacterial and archeal communities from Borup Fiord, Nunavut, Canada, to study Microbial Dark Matter (Phase II) - ​SSSS... | ecosystem: Environmental > Aquatic > Freshwater > Ice >... | reverse complement strand
TTTAATCGGCTTCGCCGCAAATTTTTGAATATTTGTCAAGCATTTTCGGCAAAAAAGTGGGTGATTTTATAAAAATAGAATCTGAAAGCCTTATAAATCAAGGGCTAGAGATTCCGAGAATGTATTAATCATTAGGGAGGATAAATTTTTGAGAAAGCATTATATTGATAACCTGCGTACCTTCAGTGTATTATTGCTGTTTGTGTACCACACTTGCATGATTTACAATGCCTTTGGCGAGAACTTTTACATACGAGGTCCAGAAATAAGAATATTAAACGATTTTATTTTGGTATGTTCGCCATGGTTTATGCCCTTACTGTTTGTAATCGCAGGAATAAGCTCTTCTTTCGCACTCAAAAGGCGAACTGCAGGACAATATTTAAAGGAACGCTTTTTTAAGTTGTTTATTCCACTTGTCTTCGGAATCTTAATCTATATTCCGATACAAACATTTTACGCAGAAAAGTTTCACAATCTATATACCGGTGGATTTTTTGAGCAATACATTCTGTTTTTCACAAAGCCTACCGATCTGACCGGATATACAGGGGGCTTTACTCCAGGGCATTTATGGTTCATTTTATATCTTTTTGTGATTTCTATGATTGCACTCCCAATTATGTTGTATTATAAAAAACCTTCAAAACAAATTGATGGGAATAAATTAACGCTTCCCAAAATCATTCCTCTTTTTCTAATTCCATATGTTATGTCAATTCTTTTAGATATTGAGGGAAAAAGTCTCGGGGAATTTCTTGCACTATTCCTTTTGGGATATTTTGTTCTAAGTAAGGATGAAGTAATGAAGCGTCTTGAAGCTTGTAGATGGTGGCTGTTTACAACTAGTATTGCACTCCTAGTCTCTTATTTAATTCTTTATTATAATTATCTAGACCAAGGTACTCTATTTGACATTTTTTATGGTTTCATGCTGTGGATTTGTATACTGGCAATTCTAGGATTAGGGAATCATTTCTTAAATATTAGTAATCCTATTACGGATTATCTTGCAAAAGCATCTTTTCCAATTTACTTTTTTCATCAAACCTGGGTTATTACGGTTGCATTTTATGTATTTAAGCTTACATCTGTGACTGCTATTCAAGTTGTACTTATTATACTTTTCAGTGTTTGCTGCACATTTTTAAACTATGAACTATTTAGAAGGATTCCTGTTACTAGATTTATGTTTGGAATTAAGAAATAAAATATACAAAGATAATTAGGTTACATAATATAATTATGTACGCACTTATAATCTCATAAAAAACGAGGAGTAAGGCACATGTTGTTTCATGTCTTACTCCTCTATTTTATTATAGAACAATCTGTTCAAACATCGTTTTACTATATGTCTCTATATCCGTCGGATTAAGCATATGATACTTTTCCTTAACATCTTTAAAATACTTTCCTATGACATCCTTTTCTACGATTCTAGAAGTCGGAGCATCTGCTAATATATCGCCTCTTGTTAATAACCATGGTCGTTCTGCATGTGTAAACATCTCTAATACTTTACCACTATAGCAACTTAAATTTTTAACAACACTATGGATTACTGCTTTTTCGTATTCTGAAAGTGGTTTCTCAGTCTTGCCGTTCTCTGTTGAAATTGGATTATATTTATATTCTTTATATTTTTCATATATTTCTTTATAAACTGGTCCATGAACCCATGCCTCACAATTTGACTGAAAGATAAAATCATCATAAAAAGCAAAATAAAATCCCTGTACATAATATAATATCTTTTGTAATGCTAGTGGAGTTATGTCCTCGCATTGAAATAATAGGTAGCTTACAACGTCACTAATTTTGTCATCCATACAATCACTATCTTCTGAAATCAATTTTTGCACAGCATCTCTGCTTTTTTCATATGCTAATGGTGATTTTAAATTATTTCTATTTTCTTCTAATAAAGACAAAAAATATCGTGGTTCCTCATAAATACGTTGTAATATCGTAGAATATTGCTGGGTTGGAATATCGCCATCACAATATCTGCTAAATGTTTGCTCTCCCCATCCTAGGATTAAGGATAATGGGCGCTTTCCTATATGATATTTTTTTGGGATCTCATTAACCTTTTCTAAAGAAATAATATCATTCTGTTTTCTATATTCATCATACAGTACCTTTAAATTAAAATCATTCACTTCTTCAAGATAAATCTCATGGGAACACTCGTTACAAGCAGCTTTATTTCCATAATAGCCGTACTTTTTTCCTTTTAATTCAGCATCTAACAATATACTATGAATAGTATAAGATACATCTTTTCTGCAATGTTCGCAAAATGCAACTTTTCTTTCCATGGCAATTCCTCCTTGATAATTCAAATCATTTATTATGAATAAATTCCGGATTACCGGAATAAATAATGAATCGGTTTATTCCTTTTGTGAAAAGATATTGTAATCACAAATTTATTTTCGTTTTTATTTATTAGATTAAATTTGATATAAATATCTACCGTTTCTGACTTTCCCATGATATTAAACAGTTCTCTTTGCAAGCAAAATACATATAAAATCTCATGTTCGTATCCAATATGTACATTTTTTAATGAATGACAAAAATCCGTTACATCAATACTTAATAAAATATTCTTTTGTTTCTTACTTGTTAAATTATACTCCTGAATCAATTGAATATTTTCATTTCTATTATCATTTTGAGATATTGTATATCGCCCACTTGCTATACACTCTTTTAAAATATTCAGAATCCCCTCGATCTGTTTTAGAGTATAATTCTGATTGTAATGCTCTGTCACAGCATCATCTCCCCTCTTTTGTAACTTCATTTTAATATACTATATTCGATTTGTCAATGTTTTATGCATCATTTGATGCATTATAATATATAGTAATTTGTTTTTTATGTACTATTCCCTACATTAAGTAATCCAATCGAAATTTCATTGAAAAATCCTTTTATTTCATATATAATGTCTATAGTTATAGATACAATAATTACAAGGAGGTAATGAGATGTCAACTAATGTATATGACATTTTAAAAGAACGTGGATTTATCGAACAATGTACCCACGAAAATGAAGTTAAAGAATTATTAGGAAAGGAATCAGTTACCTTTTATATAGGCTTTGACGCAACTGCAGACAGCTTAACCGCTGGACATTTTCTTACTGTTATGGCAATGATGCATATGCAGAAGGCTGGACACAAGCCAATTGCATTACTTGGTGGCGGTACAACCATGATTGGTGATCCAACCGGCAAATCGGATATGCGTACTCTTATGACAAAAGAAACTATTCAGCACAATGCAGATTGTTTTCAAAAACAATTATCCCAATTTATTGACTTTGATAACGATAAAGCAATCATTGCTAATAATGCCGATTGGTTACTCGATTTAAACTATGTTGAATTCTTAAGAGATATCGGAATACATTTTTCGGTCAATAAGATGTTAACTGCTGACTGTTATAAGCAGAGAATGGAAAAAGGATTAACCTTCTTCGAATTCAACTATATGCTTATGCAGTCCTATGATTTCTGGAAATTAAACAAACTATATGGCTGTACCTTACAGCTTGGTGGTAATGATCAATGGTCTAATATCTTAGGTGGTGTAGACTTAATTCGAAGAAAAGAGCAAAAACCAGCTTATGGCCTTACCTTTAAACTCCTTACAACGAGTGAAGGAATTAAGATGGGTAAATCCATGAAGGGTGCCGTTTGGCTAGATCCTGCTAAGACCTCTTCTTATGAGTTCTATCAGTATTGGAGAAACATTGAAGATGTAAAGGTAGAAGAATGTCTTGGTCTTCTCACCTTCCTTCCAATGGAAGAAGTCAAAAGACTTGGTGCTTTAAAGGATGCTGAGATTAATCATGCAAAGGAAGTGCTTGCCTTTGAGATCACTAAGATTGTTCATGGGGAAGAAGAAGCAAACAAAGCACAAGAAGCTTCAAGAGCATTATTTGGCGGTGGTATGAAATCCGAAGATATTCCAACAACGACTTTCCCTGCGGCAAGATTTGTAGAAGGAATTGATTTAATCACATTAATGTGTGACGCAAAGATGGCAGTCTCTCGTTCCGATGCAAGAAGAACCATCCAACAAGGTGGAGCTACCGTTAACGATGTAAAAATCATAGAATTTGATCAAGTATTTACGAATAAGGATTTTGATGTCGATGGCGCCTTACTTGTTCGAAAAGGGAAAAAAGCATTTCACCGGTTCATGGTAGACTAATGTTGTTCATATAGCCTTATATATGATAATGAATTTCCACTGGAATTCATTATCGTATTTACAGGTTATCGCGAATATCAGAAAAGAAGTAAATTGTCTTTTTTCATCATGATGTGTTGGAGTGAAGCGATTGAATGTTGGTTAGTATACAATACTCCGATAGGGGGATATCCTCTCCTTTCGGAAATAATATAAAAGAATGGAGTTGATACAATGCCTTGGTGCCCAGAATGTAAAATGGAATACAGGGAAGGAATTACCGTTTGTTCAGACTGTAATGTAGAACTGGTAGCGGAATTACCGGAAGAAGTAGATTTGGTACCCATTTTTGAATCAGAAAAAGAGGATGTTGCCAATCGTTTGATAAGCTATCTAAACTTTTCTGATTTAAGCTCTACCCTTCAGTTTAATGAGGACAAACAATTATTTGAAGTATCTGTACCATCCGCTCAGAAAAAGAAGGCGGCAAAGCTATGTAAAGCATTTTATATCGTTGAAATTGAAAATAGTATACAGGCCGAGGCATCTAAGCATCTAACCCAAACAGATAGCGAAGAAGGAACGGATTACCTAGTGGATGAGAACGAGTATGAAGGCGAAAGCACTGTCGAAGAGGAATTAGACGAAATCAAGGTAGCTCCTCCTTACGTAATGAAAGCCGACCAATATAAAGACTTAACCTCTTCTGTTTGGATTTTTTTATTGTTTGGTATTGTAGGTCTTATTGTAGTATTTTTAAACGTTGCCGGTGTCTTGTCTTTACTAAATGGTATCTTACCGAATGTTGTAATGGGCGCTATGTTCCTTGCTTTTATTTACATAGGAATCAGTTCTCAAATGAAAGCAACAAAGGTTAAATCAGAAATTGAAGTTGAGAATAAACTGACCAAGGACATCAATGAATGGTTAACAATTAATATTACGGAAGACTTTTTAGTATCTGTTCATGACGATACCATTTCAGACGAAATTAACTTTCTTCAACAAATTTCTGATATCAAAAGAATGGTTATCACGGAATTCGGAGAACAAAAAGACTCCTACCTTGATCGTATCATTGAAGAATTTTATAATAATACCTTTGAAGAATAAACCAAATTAGACTTCTTTAACAAAGAACCATAATTTATGCTTCACAAATAATAGCAGAAAATGATTGTCGACTCTTTTATATCAATGGGTTGACAATCATTTTTTTTATGCTATACTAATGAAATCATATGATAAAGGATAAAAACACATGGAATTAAAACAACAAGTACTTGGAATTTTAGAATTGAATAGAGGAAATAGCATAAGTGGAGCAAAGTTAGCAGAAGCGCTCTTTGTAACACGAAGTTCGATATGGAAAGCGATAAAAGCCTTACAAAAGGATGGCTATGATATTGCGGCTGTTACCAACAAGGGTTATTGCTTAAATACCCGCAATGATATCGTATCCGCAGAAAGTATTCATCCTTATTTACAGGGGGAAGCCAAAAACTTCACGCTAGAGGTTCATAACAAAGTTACCTCCACGAATACAATAGCGAAAGAGCTTGCCGGAAAAGGTGCGAAAGAAGGTACTGTAATTGTAGCACATGAACAGACTGCTGGTAGGGGTCGAATGGGCAGAAGCTTCTATTCTCCAACTTCTACCGGTGTTTATTTCTCAATCATCTTAAGACCAACGCTTAATCTTGAATCTTCACTACTTATAACAACCAGTATTGCGGTTGCTGTAGCAAAAGCAATCGAAAGTTTGGCTGATGTAAAAGCTGAGATTAAGTGGGTCAATGATATCTTCGTAAATGGGAAAAAGGTTTGCGGTATTTTAACAGAGGCTTCCCTTAATTGTGAAAATGGTGGATTAGAATACGCAGTCGTTGGCATTGGAATCAATATATCAACGAATTCTTTCCCCGAAGATATTCAATCTGTTGCAGGTTCTATCTATACGGATAAACCGAATCATACGCCGATTACATCAAGGTTAGTTGCTGAAGTTTTAAATAACATAGCCACTTGTTTAGGTTCCTTAACCAGTAAGGAATATCTTGAGGAATATCGTAAACGCTCTTTCCTAATCGGTCAAGAAATCTTGATTATTCGGGGTAATACTACAATCCCTGCTGTTGCAATTGAAATTGATGACAAAGCACAGTTAATCGTAGAATATAGTAATAAAGAACGCGCCGTACTCTCCTCCGGTGAGGTAAGTGTTCGTCCAAAATACAAGGAAAAGGAATTATAAAATGAAAACGAAAAATCTAGTTATCTCTAGTTTATTTACTGCAATCATTTGTGTGTTGGCGCAAATATCATTTCCAACGCAGCCCATTCCATTTACATTAGCTCTATTTGCTATCTTTATCACCGGTGCTCTTCTGCCTCCGAAATATGCACTTATGTCTGTGCTTACCTATATCCTACTAGGCGCCTTTGGAGTCCCAGTCTTTGCCGGTTTGCGAGGTGGTTTCGATGTATTGATTGGTATGACCGGTGGATATATCATGGCCTATCCAATCATGGCCTTTGTAATTGCAATGTTTCTTAAGTATTTAAAAAAAGGAAAGATATTTTCATCAGCAGTTGGAATGATTGTTGCACTTATCCTCTGCTACGCAATAGGAACCACATGGTTTTGCTATGTTGCAAACGTTGAATTTTATTATGCTTTAACCGTATGTGTTTTTCCATTTATCGTGTTTGATTTACTCAAAATATTCCTCGCAGTTTCGTTTGCTGGACTTTTAAGAAAAACGCTATCTAAAACTGGGCTATTTGATTTTTAAAAACTGAACAATTTATTTACTTTACTCCTATCTTTAGTGAAGTGAACCTCTTTTGACAGACAAAATTTAATTAGGCAACTAACGAGGATTGAATCCTGTATTGAACAGGGCTCAGTCCTTTTAGTTGCCTAATTAATTTTTGTCTAACTTTTTGGGGTCAGAATTATCATATATTTTATCAAGTATTTCAATATCATTTATCTATAAATCGATCTTATCGAAGCATTGGCATAAAGAGTTCTTCCAATTCCTCTTTCGAAAGTTTATTGATAAACACTTCCTTCGTATTAATGACAGAATCTGAAAGCTCTTTCTTTTTCCTTTGTAACTTATATATCTTTTCTTCAATCGTACCCTTGGTAATTAACTTCAATACATGTACTTTATTAACCTGACCAATGCGGTAAGCGCGGTCGGTAGCTTGGTCTTCTACGGCTGGATTCCACCATGGATCATAGTGAATAACCGTATCAGCGCCCGTTAGATTGAGACCCGTTCCTCCAGCCTTTAAGGAAATCAAGAACACTTTCCCTTCTCCGGCGTTGAAGCGTTTCACATATTCATTACGCTTGATGGTTGGTGTACTACCCTCAAGATAAAAATAAGGAATGTTTCGATCTTTTAATTCCTTCTCAATAATTCGAAGCATAGAGGTAAACTGAGAAAATAGTAAAATACGATGGTCATTTGCAATTGCATCAGGAATGATTTCCATTAACAAATCTAGTTTTCCACTGCCGCCTTGATAATTTTCAATGAAGGTAGCTGGATGGCAACAGATTTGTCGGAGCCTTGTTAAAGCAGCCAGAATCTTAATTTGACTCTTTTCTATTCCGTTTTCCTCTATTTCAGAATTCAGTTCACTACGAATATTCTCCACATAAGATAGATATACCTTCTTCTGTTCCTCTGTTAAATCAGTCAGCATCTTCGTTTCCACTTTATCTGGTAACTCTGTCAATACATCCTTCTTCATACGACGGAGAATAAAGGGGGCAATATGCCTGTTTAAATCGACTAATGCTTCCATATTCTCTTTGCTGATAGGTTTTTCATATTGCTCTACGAACTTTGTATGACTACTAAGATAATCAGGCATGATAAAATCAAAGATGGACCATAACTCAGATAGACTATTTTCAATTGGCGTTCCAGTAAGGGCAAAACGATGTTTTGCACGCAGACGTTTGACCGCTTTTGAGCTTAAAGAGGTATCATTCTTAATAAACTGAGCTTCATCGATAAATACTGTATGGAAATCAATTTTCTCATAACTCGTAATATCGCGACGAATCAAAGGATATGAAGTAATTAATACATCGACGTTTTGATAAGCTTCAATCGTAAGCTGCCTTTCAGAGGGTGACCCGCTTACTACATCGGATTTTATAAATGGTGCAAAGTTCTCTATTTCATCCTGCCAGTTATAAATCAGTGAGGTTGGACAAACAATCAGGAAGGATGCACGCTGCTCTATATCCTTCAAATGAGATGCAATATATACAATCGCTTGCAAGGTTTTACCAATACCCATATCATCTGCCAGTATTCCACCTAGGTCATTTTCTGCTAAGGTTCTTAACCATTTAAAACCTGTAATCTGATAAGGTCTTACCTCGGTTAATATGCCCTGGGGCATCTCATATTCCGTTACGGAGGGATTGAGGATTCTCTCAGTCAATGCAGTAAAATCACGGTCTTTATCAAGAACAAAATCCTTATCCGCAAATGCTTTCTCAAGATAAACAGCATTTCGTTTGTCTAAATAGACCGCTTCTTCTTTCAACTCCTTGCTGGACAAATTAAGGGAGCTAATAATCTGTGAAACTTCACTGATGTTTTTATCCTCAAGTTTTATAAAGCTTCCATTTTTCAATCGATAATATTTTTTCTTTAAGTGAAAGGAATGGAATAAATCTTTTAATTCTTCCTTCGGAATTTCATCATAGGAAAGCTCTAGTTCAAGCATATCAAGCTCGGAATTAACTCGAACGCCCGCTTTAACTCTGCCTGGTGTTCGAATTCCAATTCGCTTAAAGTCTTCAGAATAATATAAACTAGCTACCGTTTCTAATTCCATAATCCTACCAGATAAGAATTCAAAGATATTATTTTCCTCTTTCAGCAGATAGAAGTTTTTATAGGGTACAAAATTTAATTGTAATAAAGCACCTATAATCTCATCTTCTTTTTCCTTTTGTCGAACAATAATATAGGAACCAGAAGAAGCACTTTCAAAGGAATTAAACTCATAATCACCATATAGATATTTTAACTCTGCTTTTACCCCATTTTTATATTTATCAAAATAAATTTTAGCCACTAAATCGCATGAAATATATCTGCTTTTTAACTCCTCAGGAACATCAATTTCCATCGTCTCACTGATTCTTGGTAATACTTGTTCTAAGAAAACTTTCCTGTTTTCTCCCTTAAAGGTAAGTGGATCCTTGTCCTTACCAAGACTATTATAAAAGGGTACATAATTACGAATGAATTGTTTGTTTGGAAGATAGACAGCTCCATGAAAAAATAGTAATTCACCCGATTCCATTAAGGGAATTACAGAATCCTTTCCTTTATAGTCAACGGTAAGGGAATCTTCATCTAGGGAAAGTTCATACACAATTTTGGGATTACCTTTAATAAATCGCACATTATTATAGGTTTTACCATATAACTCTAGACTAAAACCTGCATCGCTTAGGAAGCCAAGTAATTTTATTAACATATTCTTTGTAATCAGCATTTGTGATTTCGCAAATACTTTGGAAAAATGTAGGCTATCAATCACTTCCTGAATTTCATATATTTGGATAAAATAATCCAGCATTTCAAGTGAGGGGGAATCAAAAGTACTCTCCCCATAAATATATTTAAATTCCTTACCTATGATAATATTTTCGTGATGATAAATATCGGATAAGAATTTCTTAAGTGATTGTATCTTATAGAGTCTATTATTTCCTCCACGCAGAGAGACCATGGCCCTAGCCCCATCCCCCTTCAAAATAGAAGGTATACTAACTAATAGTTCAAGATGAAAGGTTTCTCCGACCATTAGACTATCTTCTTGCGCACCAAAATAATCTAAAATTTGAGTAATTTTTCTTTCTTCCGGACTCTTGGTTTCAGAATTAGATGCATGTTCTTGGTATTTCAATATAAATAATAATGCGGCTACTACATGTTTACAGGCACCCGGCTCTTTTAAACGTGCGGGACAATTACAACTATAATCAATTGAACCATCATCCTGCTCTTCCACGATGACAGAATAATTATAGCTTCCTTTCACAACCATGCGATATTGCTTTGTCGTATTAGACCAAGACGCATTCACAATTCGATTATTCTTATAATACTGTAAGCCCCTTGCATATACAGTATCATTGGAAGCTAAATTTCTTATTCCTGTTCTTGATATCTGAATCATAATTGGCACACCATCCAGTTTTTATAGTATCCGAATATTATAGCACAAATAATGCTTTCGGTGTAAAATATCTTTTCTCTTTCTCATCATTTTGTATCTATTCTATTAATTTCATTCAAGTATTCAATCACTATTTTAATTAATGTTAATTATTTCGTATAAATTTCAAAAATACCGGTTGATATTTACAGACAAATATATTACAATAACTAGTTAGAAATTATAAACATTATCAACTTATGGAGGTGCTTATGAAACATATTATCAGTCCTACTGACCTTACTGTTTCGGAACTTAGCGATATTCTTGAACTCGCAGAAGAAATTATACAAAATCCCAAGAAATACGCCAATGTGTGTCATGGAAAGAAATTGGCCACCCTATTCTATGAACCAAGTACTAGAACGCGACTTAGCTTCGAAGCTGCCATGTTAAATCTAGGTGGTAGTATCCTCGGATTCTCCTCCGCTGATTCTAGCTCAGCCTCAAAAGGAGAAAGTGTTGCCGATACCATTCGTGTAGTTTCCTCTTACGCAGATATTTGTGCAATACGTCATCCCAAAGAAGGTGCCCCATACGTTGCTTCTATCCATTCTTCCATTCCTGTTATCAATGCCGGAGACGGCGGTCACAACCATCCCACTCAAACCTTAACTGATTTATTAACCATAAAGAATCTCAAAGGACGATTAGATAATCTAACCGTTGGCTTTTGTGGTGACTTAAAGTTTGGAAGAACGGTACATTCTTTGATAAATGCAATGGTCCGCTATGATAACATTAAATTCATACTGATTTCCCCAGATGAATTGAAAATTCCCGCTTATCTTAGAGATGAAGTACTAATAGCAAATAATATATCCTTTAAAGAAGTGAAAGTATTAGAAGAAGTTATGCCAGAACTAGATCTTCTCTATATGACAAGAGTTCAAAAAGAACGTTTCTTTAATGAAGAAGATTATATCCGGTTAAAAGACGCTTTTATCTTAGATGCAAAGAAAATGACTTATGCCAAGGAAGACATGCTTGTACTACATCCTCTTCCTCGTGTAAATGAGATTTCAACAGAAATTGATAACGATCCAAGAGCAGTATATTTTAAGCAAGCAGAATATGGCGTTTATGCCAGAATGGCTCTTATTATGAAATTATTGGAGGTGGAATGATGTTAAATATCGGTGGATTAAGTCAAGGCGTTGTAATTGATCACATTAAAGCCGGTGGTGCTATGAAGATTTATACTTATCTTAATTTGGAGAATTTAGACTACAGCGTGGCTATTATTAAAAATGCGAAAAGTAATCAGATGGGTAAGAAAGATATTATTAAGATCGAAGGATCTTTAAAAGATATTGATCTTGATATATTAGGTGTCCTAGACCATAATATTACACTTAATATTATTGAAAATGGTACCATTATTGAAAAGAAAAATCCAAAATTGCCAGAGCATGTTACTAACGTCATCAAATGTAAGAACCCAAGATGCATCACATCGGTGGAACGGGACTTGCCTCATTCCTTTAAGCTTACGGATAAGGTAAACTGTGTATACCGCTGTATTTACTGTGAACAAGCCTTTGAAAGACGATAAAAATAACACCTACCTATGTTTTGTAAAACATAGGTAGGTGTTTCTTTTGTCTAACTATTCATTCTTGCACCAACTATATCCCAATTAATGTTTTTTAAAAATTGATTGATATACTCAGCCTTGTTATCCGCATATTGAAGGAAATAGGCATGTTCATACATATCTAAAATTAAAAACGGAACGGAATAGGCAATGTTACCATAATCATGTGCATCTAGGCTAATATTACGAAGCCGTCCGGTTCTTTGATCATACAACAAAATAGCCCAACCCCTACTTGCTTTTGCAGTAGCAACAAAATCATCCATCCAGTTCTTTAGGCTTCCAAAATCATTCTCTATGTAGTCTCTGATTACTGAATCAGGTTCCATGCTATTACCACCAATATTCTCAAAATATAACTCATGTAAGATAACTCCATTGAGTGCAAAGGTTTCGCCACGTTTTAGTGCCCTGTAATGGCTGTAGGTGGCATTTGATTTGTCCCACTGAGGATTATTCTGAAGCTCTGTATCAATTTCATTAATCTTCGTTATATAGCCCTCATATAATCTCTTATGTGCTTCAAATTGTTCCCTATTCACTACAGTAATATCGTTGGTATAATCAAAACTAACTTTTTCCAACATTGAAAGCCTCCTATTGATATAAAATGAACGAATATATAATTATACGTATATACAATTTGTATGTTCGATACATCATTAATATAATAGGAAAGCTTTTATTTTGTTGCGCATCATACTTTGTCGCTACTCATTTTCTTTCTGAATACGATAATCGCGAGGACCATAATTACAACCGCGTAACCAAGTACCCAGCAAAGATGCGGTAAAATAGAACTATAATCTCCGGCAATGGCTGCTTTGGTTGCATCGACACCATGAACGAATGGAAGCGCATAGGCAACCTTTTTGAACGCGCCACCAACTAAATTCAAGTCGAACCATGTACCACTCAACCACGCGCTGAGATTGGTCAACAATGCACCACAGATGCCGCCCACCTGTTTGTCGTTAAATATACTTCCCGCCAACAACCCAATGCCAATAAAAAGAACAGCTGACGGAATCAGTACGATAAGTGCAAGCAACACATTGACATTAAGCGATAATCCAAGAAAAGAAGCAACGATAAAGCATATTGCACTTTGCAAAACTGCCATAGGTAATAGTGGTAGTGCGTATCCGAGAATAAAATCGGATGCAGAGAGAGGAGAAGCAAACATCCGCATCAGAAACGAGGTACTTCTGTCTTTTGCAATCAACATTCCTGAGAACAAAGAGATGAAGGAAAGACCAAAAACAGCAATTCCCGGCGTAAGCTTCTCAACTTCAAACAAGCTAACAGGTATATTGGCTTGAATTGCCGAAAGCAGAAACAACAAAACCAATGGGAATCCAATACCAAAAGCCAAGTTCAAAGGATCTCTGAGAATCTCTTTTCGGTTACGTGAAGCAAATACTAAAAATCTCATAACTTCACCTCCGTTTCTGTTGCAAGTGATATAAAAGCATCCTCAAAGGTTTTTGTCCCCGTTTTAGAAATCAACTCTTGCGCCGTTCCGACTGCTTTTAATTCGCCTTTTGCCATAATACCAATTCTGTCTGAAAGCGCTTGGGCTTCCTCCATATAGTGAGTCGTTAGAATGATAGTGACTTTTCTTTTTAGTTTCTCGATCGTAGACCACAGCTCTCGCCGTGCAATGACATCAAGTCCAAGTGTAGGTTCGTCAAGAAATAGTATCTGTGGATTTGAGATAAGCGCCATTGCAATGCTGAGGCGGCGCTGCATACCGCCTGATAAAGTTTTAGATCTATCATTTTCTACCTCAGTAAGAGAGAATGTTGAAATTGCTTCCTGTGCTTTCCCGCGCGCTGCCTTCTTGTTGCTGCCGTATATTCCAGCAATCAATTCAAGGTTTTCCTTCACCGTCAAATTCGGTGCGACAGCGGTCTCTTGCGGTGAAATGTTAATGTTTTGCTTGACCGCTTGAGAATTTGTAACAATGCTCTCACCAAGTAAAATGGCATCACCACTTGTGGGTTTGCAAAGGCATGACAACATCCTAATGGTGGTGGTTTTACCAGCTCCGTTCACACCTAGCAAAGCGAAAATCTCACCCTGCTCCACCGAAAGATTAAGCGAGCTTACAGCGATTTTTGTCTTATACTTTTTTTCAAGATTAATAGTTTGGATTGCTATCATTCTTCTTCCTCCTTTTGTTCACCTGCATTCATAATATCTTTGGCAAATTGTTGAAATATCTCATTTTTAACAATGGCAATCCCTTGGGCTTCGTCTCCAAGTAGTAACAGGGTGTCTCCTGGCTTAATTTTAAATAAGTCACGTGCTTCTTTGGGTATTACGATTTGGCCTTTTTCTCCAACCTTTACGGTACCAAAAATGTGTTTACCATCTGGCCCTTTCATATAAACGCCTCCAATATTGTGAGTTATAGTATGATTTGTATAACAAGTCATTTAATTCATACAAATCATACCATTGATTCAAATATATGTCAATAAAAAAAGACTGTTACAAAACTGAAAGTTTATAAGAACTTGAGGGAGAATATACGCTATATTTCTCGAAATTCGTGATCGGTTGCGCGATTATGCGGCATTATCTATCTTGCCACATAATCGCTCATTCCTCTCATAAATTATCTACGAAATCTAGATCATATTCTCCCTCAAGCAATGTATACTTTGAGTTTTACAACAGCCTCTTCCTGTAGTACATCACTAGATACCTTGATTATTTTCTCGCTTTTTTAATACTCTCTAGTGTTACTGCGCAAAGCTGACTAAATTCAAATTTCTGGTATTTTCTCATCACCGTTTTGATTTCTGTTCCTAATGGTTTTGTCCAATGTTCATCAATTTGCTTCAATCCATAAGCAACTCCTAGAACATTTAAAACTGGTGCCGCAGTACAATCGACATCTTGTCCTTCCATTGTAATGATATTTGCTGTTTTATCAAAATCATTATCGCCAAACCATAAGGCAATAATTTCAGCTGCTGCATTTGGATATGCATGAATCCAATTATAGTCTTTGATTAATTTGTTTTCACACACCGACCATGCATCTTCCCATTTTTCGTGACTATTACACATATTCAATGCGAACTGTACCACCTCATAAAATTCACTATCTTTTGGTAGACATGCTACGGCTACTTTAACCAAACTTTTCATGTCTTTCTCAACATATCCTAAGGAAACTAATATTGCATTAAATACTCCGCCTATCATTCCATTATTAGAATGAGAAATCACACTGTCTCTTGCTGCTAACATTGCTGCTAACTTTGGATTTCCTGGTGCAACCATTCCATGAATTGGAGTTCGCATTTGAGCACCAATCCAATCTGAATAATAATTTCTATAGGTGCCACTTTCCGGAGGAAGCATTCCATCACGCAAGTTTCTAAGTGCAACTTCTTCCGCAGAATATCCATCTGAAATTAATTCTAACCATTGATAGGCAATGTCTTCAGAGGTTACATCATATCCTCGCTCATGAAATGCAGCTAAAAATGCTAATTCATACGTAATATCATCATTGTAGGTCTCAGGTTCTCTTAAGTAAGTCGTAATATTTCCAAACGTTTTGCGTATATTCGCTGTCGTATAACCTTCGATTTGTGTTCCTAATGCTCCACCAATCAGTTGCCCATACCATCCTGCTTGAATCTTTTCCTCTAGTTCCTTATCATCTAAAGTAAAGTCTGGGTATTCCGGAAAACAGCATTCCTTTTCTAAATCTTCCCATCCCTTATAGTTTTTATAATTCCAATAAGATGATTTTTCATCTTTGGGTGCATGATTTAGCAGATAATAAATTTTTGCTGTAATCTTTTGTAGGCTTGCACCATCCTTATTCCTCGCTGCTTTTAATCCGTCGTCGATATATTTTTCTGCTTCGGTGACATCATACCCTTTATTTCTCATACATTGAATTGCAGCAATAACCAGATGACAAGGTGCAAGAGACCCCGGTACTACACTATCCCAATCTTTATATAATTTTTCATCAGAACGATTTCCATTATTCACATAATTCATCCAGTTATCAACACAACTTTTTTCAACTCGAGGAGGGCATGCTTCTTGTATCCATTGAAGTTCTTTTTCTCCAGCATTCATTATTACCTCCATTCCGCCGCTTCGCGGCATCTCAAACAAACTGGAAGAAGTTCAAAATGAATTTCCAATGGAATTCATTTTGGAGTTCTTCTAGTGTGAAGATGCTTTTTCTTCACACTACTCCATTTTTATATTATTCTTCGTACTCGACTTTTTTTGTAGGAATATACAGAAATTGCAATAATTGTTATTACATATGGCAGTGTTTGAATCAATTGTGCTGGAAATTTCAACATCTGCAAACGTATTGCAAAAGAATCTGCCAACCCAAACAAAAACGAAGAAGCCAAAATACCATATGGATTGCCACGACCCATTGCCTCAGCTGCCATACCTATAAATCCACGTCCTGCAATCATTTCTTTTGAAAAAAATGATACATATCCCATGGACATAAATGCGCCACCTAACCCAGCAAGTGTTCCTGCAATCGTCAAAGTAATATATTTGTATTTCATGACATTAATTCCAACTGATGCCGCTGCCTGAGGATTTTCGCCAATACTACGTATGCGAAGACCAAGTGGGGTACGATAAAACAAAAATGCTAATACAATGGTTAAAATAATAGCTACATAGGTCAATAAATTATGACCTGATAATATTTGCCCAAGGATAGGAATTTGTTCTAATCCTGGAATTTTAATATTTGGGATCGTAGGACTCGCTAGGCTCTGCGTAGATCCTTTCTCTCCTGCAACATAATAAATAACAAAAATAGTAAGTCCACTCGCTAGCGTATTAATTGCAATACCCGCTAATATTTCCACACTTTTTAATTGCAAGGTTACATATCCAAATAAAAACGAAACTATGATACCTGCTAAAATTGCAACTATAATACCGCCTAATGCACTTTGAGTAAAATAGCTTCCTACTGATCCTGCCATTGCACAAAGTAACATAATACCTTCAATACCTATAGAATCAATTCCACCTTTTGTAAATACCATGCAAGCTAATGCTGCAAACAGAATTGGCGTCATCACTCTAATAATGGTGAAAATATATTCTGGTGTTAAAATAGTTTTTAAAAATTCACCCATTTTTATGCCCCCTGTTCACTTTCGCGTGCTTCTTGTACAATAAGTTTCTTTTTGTATCCGCTTAAGATTGCTTGTGCTGATATTAAAACAATTACGATTGCCTGAATTATCTTAATCATTTCTGATGGAATATCAGAATTTCTAGACATAATATCTGCACCTGTTCGCATATAGGCTAAAAACAAGGCTGCAAAAGGTACATATTGTGCTTTCTGTCTAGCAACGATAGCAATCAAAATACCATCCCAACCATAACCAGTTAATCCTGAATATTGAAACCTTTGATACATACCAAACAAATCAACGGCTCCACCTAATCCAGCAATCATACCACCTACAATAGAGGATCCGATCACTAATTTACCGATATTCATTCCTGAATATTTTGCCATCTTTGGATTTTTACCAACCATCGTTATCTTATAACCAAACGAAGTTTTATTCAGTAACAACCACACGATGATAATACAAGCAATACATATTAATATACCAGAATTAATTCTTGTTTTTGAAAACAATTTACCAAGTTCTACACCTTTACCAAACTTATAGGAATAATTTGAATTCATTTTAGGATCTTGAAAGAAATTAACAATCACATACATTCCAAAATATAAACAGATATAATTTAACATTAATGAAGTAACTAATACATTTGCTTCGCATTTTACTTTGAGCACGGTAGGAATTGCACATGTAATACCTCCCGCTACAGCACCGGCTGCTAAGGCACAAGTTAATGTTAATAAGGGAGGTAAATTGAGTGACAAGGATACCGCTGTTGCTGCTACAGATCCAATAAAGAAGGCACCCTCCATAGCAAGATTAAATAGGCCAGCTCTTTGTAACAATATTACCGCAAGCCCAGTAAACATCAGCGGTACACTAGCTTCAATTACATTGCCAAATCTTCTGATAGAGGTAAGTGGTCCAAACAAAAAATCAGATAAAGCTAAAATTGGAGCATCGCTAATAATAAAAACAATAATGCAAACAATTAAGAGGGAAACCCCTATTGCTACACATGTTCTTAGTGCCTCTACATATGATAATTTACTTTTCGTCTTCATTATGCTTCAGACACCTCGCTTCCTTGTTTTTTCAATCCAAGCATATACAATCCAAGCTCATATTCCGACATTTGTTTACTGTCCTCAAAATAGCCAGCCACTTCACCATCACACATAACCATAATGCTATCACTTAATTCGAGAATTTCATTCAGATCTGCAGAGATTAGAAGTACTCCTTTTCCTTGATCTCTTAATTCGATAATTTTCTTCCAAATAAACTCATTTGCACCAACATCGATACCGCGTGTAGGTTGATTTGCAATTAATAAATCAGGATTTGCTGAGAATTCTCTCGCTACTACCACTTTCTGCATATTACCGCCAGAAAGCATTCCTACTTCTTGGTTATCATTTCTACAAAGGATCAAAAAGTCATCGATTAATTTTTTGGACATCGTATGAATCTTATCTTGACTTAATAATTTTTTCGTTCTAAGTGCGGTACTATCTATACGGTCAGCAACAAGATTTTCCCACACCGAAACTTTAGTTGCCACGCCTGTACTTATTCGATCTTCAGGAATATAGGATACGCCTGCCTTGCGAATATCAAGAATTTTCTCTTTTAATAAATTTTTACCCTTAAAAAGTATTTCACCTTCTGCATGATTATAAAATCCAAATATGCATTCAGCCAGTTCATTTTGGCCGTTTCCTTCCACACCTGCAACGCCTAAAATCTGGCCTTTTTTAAGTGAAAAGCTTACATTATTTACTGCTTTTTTATGATTTTGGTTTTCAAAAGTAAGATTTCTCACACAAAGTAATTCTTCACCGAAAATTGCCGGTTTTTTATCCATCTTTAAAATTACATCTCGTCCAACCATGAATTTTGATATTTCTTCTTCTGTTGAGTTTGCAGTATCCATCGTACCTACAAGACTGCCTCTTCTTAAAACAGTAATCCGATTACAAATACGCTTTACTTCTTTAATTTTATGAGAAATAAAAATAATCGTATGTCCATTATCCTTCAATAATATAAGTTGCTCAAATAATTCTTGGGTCTCTTGTGGTGTTAAAACCGCTGTTGGCTCATCTAATATCAATAATTTGGCATTGCGTGCAAGTACTTTAATCAGTTCCACTTTTTGTTTCAAACCTACAGATAAATCAGAAACTCTTGCTAAAGGATTAACATTCAAATTATATTTTTTAGAAAGATCTTTCACTAATTGAATCGCTTTTTTCTTATTAATAGCTAAGCCTTTCTTTGGCTCCATACCTAAAATAACATTTTCATAGACTTTCAAAGAATCAACTAACATAAAATGTTGATGAACCATACCAATTCCAGCAGCAATGATTTCTGCCGGAGTTTTCCCATCGATGGATTGCCCGTCAAAAATAATACTTCCGCTATCTTTATCTTCAATACCAAATAGGATTTTCATTAATGTGCTTTTACCTGCTCCGTTTTCTCCCATCAACGCATGGATTTCCCCTTTGCTAACGGTTAACGTTACATCTTTATTAGCCATTACACCATTTCCATATATCTTGGTAATCTTATCCATTTTTAATATATCATTACCCATAATTACCTCCAAAAAGGGCACGTCGTAATGAGACATGCCCTTTTACTAAATTTATTTTTACGGGGCTACTGAATCTATAATTTGCTGAACAACTGCTTCATCTTCTGATAATGCTGAGGTTATTGTTACTTTACCTGATGTCACATCGTCTTTTGCTGCACTGACTGCTTCTTTGATGTTATCTTTCACATTCTTCTGATAATATGAATTGTCTGCAAGACCAACACCATTTTCTGCTATACCTAAGGATTCAGATGTTCCCCATGCCAACTTATTTTCTTGCTCTAAACCTACGGCACGTACTAAGGAATTACCAACTTCTTTTAAAACAGAGGATAAGATAACATTTGCTTTATCATTACTCGTTCCATCAAATAACATAGCTTGGTCAGAATCCACACCGATAATGTATTTTTTCATTTCTACCGCTGCTTCAACACAACCCAAACCTGCTTGCTCAGCTGCTGGGAATGTAATATCTACGCCTTGGTTAAACTGTGCAATGGCTGTTTCTTTGCCTTTTGCAGTATCATCCCAAGAACCTATATAAGATACATAAACTTTGATATCTTTATCAACTGATTTTGCACCTTCAATATAGCCCACTAAAAAGTCTGTAATAATTGGATGCTCAGATCCACCGATAAATCCAATTTTCTTTTCTTCATTAGCATATTCCATGTCTGAGGTTGTGGTCATTGCTGCTAAAACACCAGCTAAATAAGATCCTTCATTTTGTTTGTAACTAATCGTATAAATATTTGGATATTCGCCTTCGAGTTTTGTATCAAAGAGAATAAATTTTTGATCAGGATAATCTGTAGCAATTGTCTGTATTAATTCACCGGCATTTGATCCGTTCGTAATAATAATATCATAATCGCCACCTTCAGCTAAATCTTCAAAGGTTGGTTGCCATTTTGTCTGATCTCTTCCAATTTCGATAACTTTTGTTGTACATCCTAAGGTATCAGCAATTTTTTTAACTCCGTCATTCGCAGAATCATTAAAAGATTTATCTCCTAACTGACCTGTAACTACAAAACATACATTTAATCCAGTTGCTGTTTCAGGACTTGCCTCATTTGAATTTTCAGTAGAACTCTTTGAATCATCTGTTTTTGTTGCAGCACATCCAGTTACCATTGCAGTTGTCATCGTTAATGCCATTACTAACGCTAATATTTTCTTTTTCATTTCTTAGTCTCCTTTACTTAGTCAATGTTGTTGTGAGAGCTTCGCTTCTATTAGGAATGGACTCGATAGCACCGCGCCTTGATACAGTAATTGCGGCCACTCTTTGTCCAAAATCAATAGCTTGGTCAATATCTTTCGTTTCTAGATAATTTCCTAAAAATCCTCCTATAAAACTATCTCCTGCTGCTGTAGTATCTATTGCTTTTACTACATAACGAGCCGAAAATTTACCTTGTCCTTCTTGATAGTAATAACATCCTTTATCGCCCAAAGTAACAATAACAATTTTTACTCCTAAGTCGGTAAAATGCTTACAAGCTGTTTCAAGATTATCATTAGATTCTATTGGTTTTCCATATAATTTTTCCATTTCAACTTCATTTGGAATTAAAATATCTACGAGGCTTAATAATTCTTCACTTATGGAGCAAACTGGAGCAGGATTTAAAATTGTCATCTTCTTAAGCTTTTTCGCTATCTTAAATGCATGAAGTACCGTTTCTAAAGGTATTTCTAATTGTGCTAAGACTGCATCTGAATTTGAGATTGCATTCTGGCTTTGATCAATATAATCTTTTATAAATGCACCATTCGCTCCCGGAATAACAATAATGTTATTATTTCCTGATTCTTCAACAACAATTTGTGCTTTTCCAGTACACAGCTCTTTGGATAGATAAACACTGTCCGTGTTAATACCTAACAGATTTAATTCTTCTAGCATTGCCAGACCTTCCGTATCTTTTCCTACAACTCCAATCATTGATACTAGAAGTCCCACTTTTGCAAGTGCTGCTGCTTGATTTGCCCCTTTTCCACCTAACGAGTTGCTACATGCTTTTGCTAAAATTGTTTCACCCGGTAGAGGAAAATTAGTAACCCTTATCGTTGTATCATAGTTCATGCTGCCAATAACTGAAACTCTTTGCACTATCATACCTCCTTACACTTAACACTTTTACGGATTGTCAACCATGGGTCAATAATTACTTTTGCATTCTCAATATTATTCGACTCATCTTTGTTAATAATACGAATAATCATTTCAACTGCCTCTATTCCCATTTCATACTTAGGTTGACAAACTGTTGTTAACGCTGGATGTGTGTACTGACTCATATAAATATCATCATAACCAACCAAAGATACCTCCTCTGGAACAGAAATGTTGTAATCTCTCAAGGCTTGAAGTGCACCAATCGCAATCATATCACTACACGCATAAACTGCATCCAATACCTTTTGTTGTTTCAGAAAATCACTTACTGCCTGGTATCCAAAATCAGCTTCATACTTGCCAATCTGCATATAGTCATCCTTGATTTCGATACCGTTTTCCTTCATTTCATCACAAAATCCTCTAGCTCTATCACTTTTTAAACCATAGTATCGATCACCCGACAAAAACAAAATATGTTTATGACCTTCTTTAATTAGATAATTTGTTGCCAGTCTTGAGCCTAGATAATCATTTGCTATGACTTCTCCTTTAATACCATCCACATCGAATATTCGGTCAACAGCAACGATTGGAACTGAAAAATCTTTAATTATTTGTTGATTTATTACTGAATTTACGGATGGAATAAAAATGACTCCATCCACCATTTTCTGTTCCAATGTGCGAAAAGCCATTCTCTCTTTTTCAGGATCTTCGTCTGAATTTAGATAAATGATGTTATATCCCCGTTTAAACGCTTGGTTTTCAACACCTTTTGCAAGCTCAGGGAAATATGGGTTTGTAATATCAGGAATAATTAATCCTAAAGTCATTGTTGATTTTGTTACCATGCTTTTTGCAATGGAGTTCGGTCGATAATTATATTCATTGGCAACTTTCTTCACTCTTTCAATGGTCTCTTTTGTATATTCTTCTGATTTACCATTTAAGACATTTGATACACATGCAGATGAAACGCCAGCCAATTCGCCGATTTTTTTTAATGTCATCCTCAATTTTATTACCTTCTTTCTTGAACGTTCAAGTACTAAAAACAAAAAACGGCCTATTTTTTGTTTACTGAAGCGTTTAAGTAGATTGGCAAAAAAAATTGCCTATGAAAGTATTGTTTACTTAAGCGCTTTAGTTGATATCAACATAGTATCATTATTGCACAATGATGTCAATACTATTTTTAATATCCTTGTATATTATTTTGATTAAATTTCAAGTATCCCTAGTATACGCGGATTATATATACATTATACTAACTATTTCACATCTTTATATGTTCAGAATACCTATATGTGCTGCATAAAAATCGGAATTACTTATAGCAGTAGACGAAACTATTTTACGTCTTATCTGATACAAACAATTCCGATTAGTGCACGATAAATGACTATATTAAAATAACCCTGTTATCATTCCATCCTCATTCACATCAATTCTCTCAGCAGCAGGTACCTTCGGTAGTCCAGGCATCGTCATAACAGTACCGGTTATGGCAACGACAAAGCCAGCACCTGCAGATACATAGACTTCTCTGATATTTATCGTAAAGTTTGTTGGTCTGCCAAGTTTGGTTGCATCATCTGATAAAGAATACTGATTCTTTGCCATACAGATTGGAAGTTCTTTATATCCTAAGGCTTCAATTGTTTTTATTGACTTAATAGCTTCAGGATCATAAGTTACGCCATCTGCACCATAAATTTCTTTTGCAATTGTCTCAATCTTCTCTTTTAAAGATAACTTAAGATCATATAAAGGCTTAAAGTGACTCTCCTTGTTCTCCATCGTTGTCAGAACTTTCTTTGCAAGGTCTAAACCGCCTTCTCCACCTTTTTCCCAAACTTCGCATAGGGCGAATTCGCAACCGCGATTCTCGCAGAATTCCTTTACAAAGGAAAGCTCTGCATCCGTATCGGTAACAAAACGGTTTAAACTAACGATAACGGGTACACCAAATTTCTGAAGATTTTCTATATGTTTCTCAAGGTTAACAATTCCATCCTTTAATGCGGATAAATTTTCACCTGAGAGCTCAGTTTTCGGAACACCACCATTATATTTTAGTGCACGAACCGTTGCCACAAGGACAACTGCATTAGGTTTGAGACCTGCCATTCTACATTTAATATCATAGAATTTTTCTGCTCCAAGATCCGCTCCAAATCCGGCTTCTGTTACAACAACATCTGCAAGCTTAAGCGCTGTCTTTGTCGCTCTTACACTATTACAACCATGAGCGATATTGGCAAATGGTCCACCATGAACAATTGCTGGTGTATTTTCTAAGGTTTGAATTAAATTTGGTTTTATTGCATCTTTTAATAATGCTGCCATAGAACCTACCGCATTAATCTGTTTTGCAGTAACAGGAGTGCCGTCATAGGTATAAGCAACCACCATACGTCCAAGTCTTTCTTTCAAATCCTGCATATGATCAGCAAGACAAAGCACCGCCATAATCTCCGAAGCTACGGTGATGATAAAATGATCCTCTCTCACCACACCATCTGCCTTACGTCCCAAACCAATCACAATATTACGAAGTACTCGATCGTTCATATCAAGACAACGTTTCCAAACAATATGATTCGTATCAATATTTAGTTCATTGCCTTGTTGAATATGATTATCTAACAGAGCAGCCAATAAATTATTTGCAGACGTAATTGCATGAAAATCACCTGTAAAATGTAAATTTAAGTCTTCCATTGGTACTACCTGTGCATATCCACCACCGGCTGCACCACCTTTGATACCAAAGCACGGTCCTAACGAGGGCTCGCGAAGAGCAATGACTGCCTTTTTATTCATCAGACCGAATGCTTGTCCAAGACCTACTGTTGTTGTCGTCTTTCCCTCTCCAGCAGGAGTCGGATTAATTGCTGTCACTAACACAAGCTTTCCATCTGGATTTCCCTTTACTTTTTCCCATAATTCGTCCGAAAGCTTCGCTTTATATTTTCCGTAAAACTCTAAATCATCTTCCTTAATATCAAGTTGATTTGCAACCTCCTTGATATGCCTTAGTTTTGCGTCCTGAGCAATCTGAATATCTGATTTCATTCCTACACCCATGCCTTTCTCATTATTATATCTGTACCCTAAAGTAAAATTATCTACCTTTTAGATATTATTTTAACATATTACCTTGATTAATCAAGAAAAAACAGTATGAAAATAAAAAGCTAATAAAAAATCTCTTGCGTAAACAGCAGAAATGAGTATAATACTAAATATTATACTTATATTGTGTAGAATTAATACTAATATGGAATCATATGTTGAAATGACGATAAAATCAATTTTCAACATCTATATTTATATGCCTGATTATAATTCTTTATAAATGTAGCAGGCGGATGGGAGCTTTTGATGAAATATAATACCATTATTTTTGACCTTGATGGCACCTTATTAAATACATTAGACGACTTACGTGATAGTGTAAATGATATTTTAAAACTAAAGGGCTTCGCACCCAGAAGTATTGAAGAAGTAAAACTTTTTGTTGGTAACGGTGTAAGAAACCTTATTCGTCTATCTCTTCCAGATGAAAGCACAGAGAATGAAATTACGGAGTGTTTAGAAGAATTTAAAGAACTCTATAAAGAAAACATGCAGAATAAAACCAGACCTTACAATGGTATTATGGAACTTCTTCTCGATTTAAACAGATTTAATTATAAGATAGCAATTGTTTCAAATAAATTTGATCCAGCAGTAAAGGCGCTCTCTCGAACCTATTTTGGTAATTTAATACCAGTAGCAATCGGTGAATCTCCAGACGTACGCAGAAAACCAGCTCCAGATAGTGTATTTATGGCGATTGAAGAATTGAAAGCTGATATTAAAAAAACAATCTTTGTAGGAGATTCTGATACCGATGTTCAGACTGCGAAGAATGCTGGGATTCCTTGTATTGGCGTTACATGGGGTTTTCGTAACCGCGAAGTATTACGTGAAGCTGGCGCAGATTTTATTATTGATACACCGAAAGAAATACTTACGATTATATAAATATCTTTCTTTCTTAAAGAAAACCCGGTAACCATTTAATTGGCTTACCGGGTTTTCTGAGCGCAGCTACTTTTTCTCCATGAATGAATCACATAAATTTAAAGCCTATATCTGTGTTATATTTTTCAAAATATGCTTCAAGTATAATTCAACTATATTAATCTCAGCACACTGATACAGCATTCTTGATCCTACAACATCTTCTATCTCATTAAAAATAAGTTCTCCTTGATCACCAATAATAAAATCAATTCCGACGAGTCCAAAATCAAATTGGTTAATAATTTGATTTACTACTAAGTGTTCCTCCTCTGACAAATCATATAAACAAACCTCACCGCCCAGTGAAAAATTTGATTTAAACCCCTGCTTTGCCGTTCTCAAAACACATGCAATAATTTCTTTCCCTATTACGTAGACTCTTAAATCCTGATGTCTATTTCCTGTTAAGGGTTGTACTACAACATCAGAATTGACTAACCCTTGAAGGATTTTCTCAAGTTGAATATTATTAACTTGCTTATCAACTAACCTATTTACTATCTTCTCTTCTATCTTCTCTTCTGTGTTCCCTTCTATATTTACATTCATATTTTCTTCGATATTGTACGGTTCCACCAAAAATACCTGACTACCACCATGACCTGCGACCGCCTTAACAACAGAGGTTTCTTTTACCTGTTGTAATACATCTTTCACTTGATCATGTAAATAAAAACTCGAATCCACCATCTTAATTCCTATTTTGGCAAGATACTGATACGTCTTTGCTTTATCATTACAAATCTCTGAAACAAAAGAATTATTAAATACCCTCATCCCCATAAACTCCAGATGCCTACTTAATAATGGATAGATTGCTCTACAGATTACAAAGTCAGGATACGATATCTCCAAGCCCTGATATCGTAAATACCATGCATTATTTTCAACTCCAAACGATAATTCTTCCACTAGAATAAGCATGACCTCAATGTCAAACTTATTGCCTTCTTTCCTATAGAATTCGATATACTGTTGATTGTATATGGCATTTTCCTTAAAATAGATTAACCATGCTACCATTCGGACACCACTTTCATTTATTAACATTCCAATTTTATAAAACATATTTCTATTTCTATATACCATTTGGCTAAAACCTGCTCAGCTTACTATTTATTATTACACTTCTTTATGATATGTTCCATAATAGCATCGGCAGCATTGACTCCGGTGCAATCAAAGATATTCCTAAAATGTGCATTTGAATTCACTTCACAGACGATTGGCGTATCTTTCTCATCGAATAAGAGGTCAACTCCTGCAAAGTCAAGTCCAAGGATATCACAGCTACGAAGTGCCAGCTCACATTGCTCTTTCGTTGGACTATAAGATTTCATCTTGCCACCAATGGATAGATTTGCTCGAAAATCGCCATTCTCAGAATAGCGATACATGCATGCAATAACTTTTCCACCTACTACTTGTAAACGAATGTCTTTTCCAAAGCTGGTTGCAATGAATTCTTGAAAAAGGATTGGTTTTGCACCAAGTTCCTTCACTTTTTTCTCAAGCTCTTGTTGATTTTCAACCAAATATACTTGCTGACCGAAGGAACCAAAGCATTCCTTAATTACCATCGGAAATCCGATTCTAACCATCACTTCTTGTAAGAAATTCAAGTTTGTATAGCCAATATTGGCATAGGTCATGGGTGCTAGGATTGTTCTTGGCATTGGAATACCTGCTAGTTGCAGCTTCAAATGGGTTAAGGATTTATCATCACAAGTAGCGATTGCCTGTGATGAATTAAATACAGGATAACCAAGCTGCTCCAAATAAGCTGCCAGTCTTACATCCTTATCCCAAAACAGAACGAAATCAACCTCTCGTTTTACATTTTCCCTTTGTGCCTTCGCCAAATCAACCATTAATTCTGCATTGGTTTTTAAAATCATCTGAATATTCTGCTTTTCTGCTGCTTCTAATAGCCAAGCATGAATTTCATTGAATTTATTTGTTTGCAAAAATTCATTTACTACAAGATAGCCAGTCATCTACGCTCACATTCCTTTTCCAAACTATAGATAGAGCAATATGCTAGCTAGTATAGAATATTTTTCTCGCTAACAAGCACTTGCAATTGTGTAAATAGATTTTCTCCACATCAAATTATTCCTACCTTAGTATTCATCTACATATTGATCGAATTCTTCTGGGGACATTAAAACCTTTCTTGGCTTAGTGCCTTCCTCTGGTCCAACTACACCTGATTCTGCAAGTTGATCCATAATCCTAGCCGCACGATTAAAACCTATCTTATAAACGCGTTGTAGCATCCCTATAGAGGCCTTATCCTTTTCGATAATAAACTTGCCAGCTTCGATAAAGTAATCATCTCTGTCATTTCCATTGCTACCACTTGTAAGGCTGTCCGCTGATTTGGCATTGGTAATCTTATCACTAACATCATCGCTATATTGTGCTTCTGTGTTATGTTTCTTTAAGAATTCAACTGCAGCGCTAACTTCTTTATCCGATACAAAAGCTCCCTGTACGCGAATCGGTTTTGGATATCCAGAAGGGAAAAATAACATATCTCCCTTACCAAGCAGCTTTTCAGCACCAGAGCCATCTATAATTGTTCTAGAATCGATGGCAGAAGAAACAGAAAATGCAATACGGGAAGGTATATTCGCTTTAATTAATCCAGTAATAACATTAACAGAAGGTCTTTGCGTTGCAATAATTAAATGAAGTCCAGCTGCCCTTGCCATCTGCGCCAAACGGCAGATAGAATCTTCAACCTCACCTGGTGCCACCATCATGAGGTCTGCAAGCTCGTCTACAATAATTACAATCTGAGGAAGCTTCTGATATTTTTCATCCTTTAAATCAGCAATCTCGGCAACCTTTTCATTATATCCTTTTAGATCTCTAACCCCAACATCTGCAAATTTCTTGTATCTCTCTGTCATCTCTATAACTGCCCAATTAAGAGCGGCAGAAGCTTTCTTGGGATCTGTAACAACTGGAATTAAAAGATGCGGAATACCATTATATACACTAAGCTCAACAACCTTTGGATCTACCATAATAAGACGAACATCGGCAGGGTTTGCTTTGTAAATTATGCTCATAATTAATGTATTAATACAAACCGATTTACCGGATCCGGTTGCACCCGCTATGAGTAAATGTGGCATCTTTGCGATATCCGTAACAACCGTCTGTCCACCAATATCTTTACCAACTGCAAAAGCAATATCCGATGGATGTGATGTAAATTCCTTGCTTTCAATCAACTCTCTCAGTAGAACCATGGAATTCGTATTATTTGGAACCTCAATGCCTACTGCGGCCTTCCCCGGAATTGGCGCCTCAATTCTGATATCCGATGCAGCTAAATTAAGCTTAATATCATCAGCCAGACTGGTAATCTTACTTACCTTGACCCCTTGCTCTGGTTGAAGCTCATACCTTGTCACAGCTGGCCCACAGCTAATATTCGTAACCGTAACATGAACACCAAAGCTTTCTAAGGTCTGTTGAAGCTTCAGCGCAGTCTCCTGTAGGCTTTTGTCCGTCATCCCCTTAACAGCTGCTTTCGGTTTTGTCAGTAAGTCAATTGGAGGAAATATATAACGCTTTTCCTCTACCTTTTGCTGAATATCAAGGTGTTCTACATTTGTAGAACTATGAGAAGTATCTTTTACATCCTTCTTTTCATGGACTTCTTTTTCTTCAACTGAAGTTACTTCAGTGCGATTTGCTCCTGTTATAGGATAAGGGGCTGGATTTTTTATCATAATTTCTTTATCTGCACCACCAAATTTATTTTTCAACTCTTCTTCACAGGTAGATGAATTATTTGAAAATGGCTGCTCATTGGCGCCTACACTAAGAGACTGATCTGTTGGCGTTACTTCCTCCATATCAAAAATATGGCCCATATTCACCAATGGAAGATCCTGTATGCTATCATATTCTGATTTGTTTTCATGTTTGCTTTTTTTACTTATTGGTATCTTTAACTCAGGTGCCTTTACAGTGTCTACTTTATTATTTTGATTTACTATAAAGGTTTTTGCCGGCCTTCTAAGATTAATTGTTTCTTGTACGCCAACATAAGCTTCTTCTGCTTGTTGTTCCTTCCTTAATTTTTGATATACTTTTCTCTGTTCAAAGGAAGCACTGCTCTTTTTCGCAAAGTATGTAAATAAAGCTTTGCCTGAAATCACAATCATTGTGATTATCATAATCGCAATTAAGATAATATAGGTAGCTATAGGTTCAAACAATCCACAAAAGATCATGACTTGTATTCCACCAATAATACCACCACCACTACGATACGTCATCGATACTGTATAATATTCATAAATTTTCGTCATCTGATCATAAGGCGTGTTAATCAATTGAATCAAAGCAGTAAGTGTTACCAAAAAAACAACAGCACTTAGAATCTTCCTTCCAGCGGTTCGGTTACCAGAATTCGAGATATGAAATGCGGTACCAAAGAAAATGGCTAAGGGCAAAATATAGGCTACGACACCAATCATACCAAAGACAAATCCACTTACAGCATGTCCAACCTTACCACATAAACTAAAATTGCTTAAAAATAATAAAACTGAAACAAAGAATGTAATCACTAATATGATTTCATCCTGTAATAGTCCGTTTTGTTTTATCTCTGCTTTTTGCTTTACCGTACTACTTCTTTTCTTTCGCGCATTGGATGACTGCTTAGAATTTTGCTTGGTAGCCATACATTTTCCTCCTTATATTACAAAATCATCGATTACTGCGATAACACCTACAATAAAATGATAAAATGTAATACACTTTATTTTTCTACTTAAATAACAAATATCGTTTTTAAACTGATATAACTTGCCATTGTAAAATATCATTCAATGATTTATCTCTTATTGTATAATTTCTTTTTTATAGATGAATACATAATAAAACTATCCGATTAATTATACCTTTTATAAATTGGTTATGCAATATAAAAAATAAAGAGACTAAAAGCTCCGCTCATTGCAGCGCAGAGATTTCAGTCTCTTTATTTAGTTTACATTTGTATTCGTCATCGTAATTTATATTTAATATACTTCCCCGGCGTGTATTCCTCATTAAGATAATCACTCATATCAGTAGAATTAATCCGTTCAATCACGTAGTTTTCACCATCTCTTTTTGCAACTATTCTTCCATTTGGTAATTGGACTTCCTTATATTCCGCTTTTTGTTCTTCCTCCTTTTGAGTGTCCTGCTCTGTCTGTCTAAAATTTGTAAAAATTCTCTCTAATGGAACTATCGTGTATAGCATTATGCACCTTCTTCCTTAATTGATGCTTCCTTTGCCTTTTCTTTGTGTATATCAATCATATGATTCATTTTTGCCAGAGCTTCTTTAATACCTCCCACTTCGTCAATAATTCCTTTTTGAACGGTCTCTTCTCCTACTAATATGGAACCTACGTCTTTTGCAAGTTGGCTAGTATCAAGCATTAAATTCTTCATGCTGGTATAATCAATTTTGGAATGGTTTACAACAAATCCTATGATTCTATCCTGAATTTTTTCAAAATATTCAAAGGTTTGCATCACTCCTATCACAGTTCCATTCATTCGAACTGGATGGATAATCATCGTTGCACTCGGTACAATAAAGCTATAATTTGCAGAAACCGCTAATGGAACTCCAATTGAGTGACTACCACCAAGCACAAGCGATACGGTTGGTTTGCTTAAAGAGGAAATCATTTCTGCAATTGCCAACCCAGCTTCAACGTCTCCTCCTACCGTATTAATTAAGATTAGAAGTCCATCAATCTCTGCACTGTCTTCAATAGCCGCCAGCTGTGGTAATACATGCTCATACTTCGTTGTTTTATTATGTTGTGGCAAACACTCATGCCCTTCAATTTCCCCAATGATGGATAATAGATGTATTTTATGCTGGTTTCCACTATTCTCTAGAACCGTCTGACCAAACTCACTTATCTTTTGATCCTTTATTTCTTGGTTTTCCCGTTTTAATTTTTCTTCTTCTTGACTCTCATTGGAAATTTTTCCTACCTCTTTGTTGGTATCCTGCATTTTTTAATCCTCTTTTCATCCTATTCTTCTATAATAGGAAGCACGCTTCGCATACTTTCTATTGTCATAAATAATAAGAAGCACGCTTCGCATACTTTCTATTGTCATAAATAATTGTAGAACGCTTTGCATACTTTCTATTATCATAAATAAAAAAGAAGAATTACTATGAGAGGTAATTCTTCTTTTGTTATTATATGAAGATACATTATTTTTATGCAGATATTTATTCCAACATCAAAACCAATCAAAAATTAATACTATAGTTGGGCTAGTCCCTGTTCTAAATCCGCAATAATGTCATCGACATGTTCAATTCCAATTGACATACGAATTAGATCTGCACTGATACCACCATCAATAAGCTGCTGATCGGTTAATTGCCTATGGGTTGTACTAGCAGGATGAAGGACACTTGTTCTGGTATCCGCAACATGTACAACGATAGCAGCTAACTTTAAGCTGTCCATAAGTTTCATAGCTGCTTCTCTACCGCCCTTAACACCGTATGAAATAACTCCACAGGAACCGTTTGGAAGATATTTTTCTCCTAGGTCATAATACTTGTTACTCTTAAGTCCAGGATAGTTCACCCAAGAAATCTTATCGTGTTGCTCTAGATATTCAGCAACCTTTTGCGCATTACTACAATGTCTTTCCATTCTTAAGTGAAGAGTTTCTAAACCTAAATTGAGTAGAAATGCATTGTTTGGAGAAGGGGTAGCACCAAGATCACGCATCAGCTGCACTCTTGCCTTTACAATATAAGCAGCCTTGCCACAGTCTCTTGAATAAATCATCCCATGGTAGGATTCATCTGGAGTTGATAGTCCAGGGAATTTACCATTATCCCAATTGAAGTTACCACTGTCTACTATGACACCACCAAGGGCAACTGCATGACCATCCATATATTTTGAAGTAGAATGTACTACAATATCTGCACCAAATTCAAAAGGTCTACAGTTGATTGGCGTTGCAAAGGTATTATCTATAATCAGTGGAACACCATTATTATGTGCTAAATCAGCGAATTTCTCAATGTCCGTAACAATCAAAGCAGGATTTGCTATTGTCTCGGCAAAGATTAATTTTGTATTGTCCTTCATTTCCTTTTGTAAATCGTCAATAGAAGCATTAGGATCTACAAATGTAACTGCAATACCCATTTTCTTTAATGTAACAGCAAATAAGTTGGTTGTTCCACCATAAATTGCATTTGATGCAATCATATGATCACCTGCACTGCAGATATTAATAACGGATAGTAAACTTGCTGCTTGACCTGAGGATGTGCATAGTGCTCCTACACCGCCCTCAAGAGCTGCGATTTTTTTTTCAACACAATCCACTGTAGGATTACCAAGTCTTGTATAGAAGAATCCATCCTCCTGCAAATCAAATAGCTTTCCAACATGTTCGCTAGAATCATATTTAAAAGTAGTGCTTTGACAAATTGGTAATACTCTTGGTTCACCATTCTTTGGCTGATAGCCTTCTTGGATACATTTTGTCTCAATATGATAATTGTTCATAATATTCGCCTTTCTCTAATTGTTAATTGTTATATGCAATAATATAACTTTGTGCCGTATTTTGTCAAGAAAATCGTATTAAAGTGTCTAAACTAAACTATGTCACTAGCATCTTTATTAATCCTACGAGAACAAACCAAAATACCAGGTGATGCTGCACATCATTCATCCTAAGAATCCCAGCTTACTCAAAACTGCTCTTATTAACATTTTTACTGATATTTTTTGTTTACAGTATTTTTTCACTAATTTATCAAAAGGGAGCTGCTCCAATTTACTAAAAAAGTTATTTCGTTGTGGGGATTGCTTTACAGAGTTTATCGCTGCCAAATTATAAGACACCGCTTTATTTATGTCAACTTCTTTCAATATCATTTGATTTAATATTTTACCAAACATCAATTCACCTTTCCTACTGTTAATTAAAACAAGCGAGGCGCCCTTATCATCATCCATCTCTGGGAACATATTCTCTATCCCCCAAAAATCCGCAAGTGTAATATCACTCTGCCGACATAATGTCTTAAAATTACATGCGTAACACGATGGTCTCAGACAGATATTATGAAGAAATGCTTGCATGTACAAGTCCTTATCAAAGGCATTTTCATACTCCATATTGTTATTGAATGAGAATGCTATAGAGTATCTCTTCCAACCATTATTCTTACGTCTAAAGGTTATGTTCCGCACTGGAGCATCTGCTCGTATTTCACGGTAGGAAACATATTTCTTCCATACCTTAGGCGATGGCACCCCATGACAGAAAATATCAATACAGATCAAGTTATCATAGTCCTTTTGTAAAAAGGATTTTAGTCCTCCAATCTGACAGGGTGTTCCACTAAAAAGCACTTGTCGGCCTTGCAATAAAAATTTCTCTGCTTTTTTATATGTGTCACCGATCTTGCTCTGAACATATTTTGCACCGCGAAATTTTCTCAGTTCTTCTTTGGTTTCCACAAAACTGTGTAATACTTTATTTTCTTTATCAAACCCGGCTCCAAACACAACACCACCATGATCTATCACCTGTTCTGCAAACAAAGTAAAAAGTCCACCTGAAGAACTTTTCATGCGAATTTCTTCGTTTTTATTATAGCAAGCATAAGCTTTTGGTTCATTCTTTACTTGTTCCTTTTGCAGTATTGGACATACTTTCTCACACAAACTGCAATCTAGACAACTTTCTTTATCCACCGCCGGATACCAAAATCCCTCGCTATCACTCTTCATAGTGATGCACTGTTGCGGACATATCGTTACACAGGCATAACACCCAGTACAGTTTTTCTTTTCTATTATTGTTATTATGAACCCACCCTCTTTTAGAAAAGTATGCATCTACTTGATCGCTTATTTTCAAGTGATGTTCTCAAACTTCTTTCGTACTACTATATGCCTTCGCTATCATTATATGTTATGGTAACCCTTATTCTTCAAAGATTATAAACGTTCTGTTTTACTAGATACGCAAGTGCTTTTCAATTAATTTATCTTGTCTTTGTGTGTATAATATAAAAAAAACTGGCTTAACATTATTACCTGCAAGAAATAGAAATTTACTAAACTTATTCTATTTCTTATGGGTATTAATTTTAAACCAGCTCAAGTTACATTAAATAATTAACATTATTGATTGAGAATTTATGCTACGCAGTACTTTATTTGTCGCTTTCGACTTCTATTTTCCTTATTTCTTTCGTTCTAATTTCTGCACAAATTTCTGCGGTAAAGGTAACTAATGATTTCTGTCCTTCATCCCCAAGGAAACGGCTTCTTACTGATACAAGGCCTTCTTCCTCTTCCTTTTGCCCAACAACTAATAGGTAAGGAACGCGGTCAAGTCTTGCCTCTCTAATCTTATAACCAATCTTTTCTGCTCTCTCATCCGTGGTTACAAGTACACCATTTTCCTGTAGCTCTGCCTTCACTTTATTGGCGTAGTTTAGGTATTTATCGGAGATTGGAAGTATTCTTACCTGCTCTGGACATAACCAAGTTGGGAATAAGCCAGCATATTTCTCAATTAACCAAGCAAGTGTTCTTTCATAGCAGCCTACACTTGTTCTATGAATGATAAATGGACGTTTTTTCTCACCGTTTGCATCAATATATACCATATCAAATCGTTCAGCAAGTGCAAAATCTAACTGGATGGTAATCATGGTATCTTCCTTACCATAAACATTCTTTGCTTGAATATCTAATTTCGGACCATAGAAAGCAGCTTCGCCTTCTTCTTCCGTGAATACTACTCCAAGATGCTTTAAGATTTCTCTCATCTTATCTTGCGTTTTTTCCCAATGTTCTGCATCACCAAGGTATTTTTCCTTATTATTTGGATCCCATTTGGAGAAACGGTAGGTTACCTCTCCCTCAAGACCTAATGTCTTCAAGCAGTACATAGAAAGGTCTAAACAACCCTTAAATTCCTCTTCAATTTGCTCTGGAGTTACAATTAAATGACCCTCTGCGATGGTAAATTGTCTAACACGGGTCAATCCATGCATCTCGCCAGAATCTTCATTTCTAAATAAGGTTGAAGTCTCACCATAACGGCAAGGAAGATCGCGGTAGCTCTTTTGACTTTGTTTGTATACATAATATTGGAATGGACAGGTCATTGGACGAAGTGCAAATACTTCGGACTTTTCATCATTCTCATCTCCGAGGACAAACATGCCCTCTTTGTAATGATTCCAGTGATCTGATATTACATAAAGATCCTTCTTTGCCATCATAGGAGTCTTGGTTCTCATATAACCGCGTCTCTCTTCTTCATCTTCAATCCATCTTTGTAAGGTCTGAATTATCTTCGCACCCTTTGGCATGAGAAGAGGAAGACCCTGTCCGATGACATCAACCGTAGTAAATAATTCCATCTCACGACCTAGTTTATTATGATCACGTTTTTTAATGTCCTCAAGATGTACTAAATACTCCTCCAAGTCCGCATTCTTCGTATAAGCTGTACCATAAACTCTAGTAAGCATCTTATTCTTTTCCGAGCCTCTCCAGTATGCACCAGAGGAAGAGATTAATTTGATTGCTTTAATTCCCTTCGTACTCATTAAATGAGGTCCTGCGCACAAATCAACAAAGTCTCCTTGACTATAGAAGGAAAGTGCTGCGTCTTCTGGAAGATCCTCAATCAGCTGAACCTTATATGGTTCATCTTTACTCGTCATCAAAGCAATTGCCTCTGCACGAGGTAAGGTAAAGCGTTCCAGTTTTGCGCCTTCTTTAATAATCTTCTTCATTTCCTTCTCTAATTCATCGAGTGCTGCGCGATCGAAAGATTCACAATCAAAATCGTAGTAGAAACCAGTATCAATGGAAGGTCCAATTGCAAGCTTCGCAGTAGGATATAATCTTTTTACCGCCTCGGCAAGTACATGAGAGGTTGTATGACGATATGCTGCTTTACCCGCATCATCGTTAAAGGTTACTATATTTAATTCGCAGTCCTGATCCACAACGGTTCGAAGGTCTACCACCTTACCATTTAATTCACCAGCACATGCCATTCTTGCTAGACCTTCACTAATATCATTTGCAATTTCGTATACTGTCATTGCATTGTCATACTCTTTTACAGAGCCATCTTTTAAAGTGATCTTCATATTTCCTCCATTCCGCCGCCTAACAGCGGCACAAACATAATTTGAAAAAGCCAATTTAGTGTCTTTTTCCGTTTATAATGCATAGTAAAACAAAAAAGCCCGTCACTTTCAATTTGCTTTTGTTTTACAAATCGAAAGGGACGAGCGTATCTTCTACGTCGCGGTTCCACCCTTATTGGTGTATAAACACCCACTTTATTATGATGATAACGGAATCACCGGACCGGATTGGGGTCACTCAGAGGTAGTTTTCATATGCTTTTAATTAAGATACTCACACCAAATCGTATCCTTCTCTGCAATTATTTACATATTACTCTTCTCATCAACGTTTTATAACTGTACTTAATTATATCATTCCTTTTCCTATTGTCAAGGTCTTATTCTAGTATTACCTCATAATTAGTGTTACAATAAATATAAAAGCATGCATTCTATGCACTTTAACTAATAGGAGGAATCTATGACCACTCATATATTAAAAAACAACGAGCTGACACTTAAAATTAATGAACTTGGAGCTGAACTCGTGGCAATTACCGATACGAAGACTCAAAAAGAATACTTATGGAATGCGGATCCGGCCTTTTGGAAACGCCACTCTCCCGTACTTTTCCCTATCGTAGGAAGCTTAAAAGATCAATCCTATACTTATCACGAACAAAAGTTTCCAATGTCACAGCATGGTTTTGCAAGAGATATGGAATTTACATTAAAGAGTATTACAGATAACGAACTTTGGCTTCGTCTTGAAGCAACTGAAGAAACGAAAAAGGTATATCCTTTTCACTTCATATTAGAAGTTGGATATCAACTTCAAGGCAGAAAGATTACGGTTATGTGGAAGGTTATCAATCAAGATACTGATACGATGTATTTTTCGATAGGCGGGCATCCAGCCTTTCTATGTCCTTTGGATGAGCAAAGTTATCAGAGCGATTGTTTTATTTCCTTTGATTCTACGCAACCCATTCATTATCTGATGATCAATGAACATGGTCTTGTAGTTAAAAAAGCAATGGAGGAACAAGATACCTTAAGTACCGATAACGGATTTCTATCCATTCATCCTCATTTATTTGATCACGATGCTTTAATCATAGAGGACAATCAATGTCATTGTGTCGCTTTGGTTGATGCAACAAAGAAACCTTATCTAACTGTAACCTTTGATGCTCCATTATTCGGCTTATGGTCTCCCGCCAAGAAAAATGCACCATTTGTCTGTATCGAACCTTGGTATGGACGCTGTGACAGCAGTGATTTTAATGGAACCTTAGAAGAACGTGAATGGGGTAATGTACTAGAAGCTGGTAAACAGTTCAATGCATCCTATACAATTGATATTGCATAAAAGAGGCAGTTAAAAAACTCCTAGTATTGTTACTTGTATGAGAACATGTTCAACAAGTAACAAGGCTAGGAGCTTTCTAGCTTATCCCAAATGCTTTCAAATCAATTTCCTTCAAATTACCAACAAAAGACATCGAACTATTCTGCAGATTAAAATATTTATTTGCAAAATCTTTGATACTCTCTAAACTAACCCGATTTACTCCTTCAATCACTTCCTCTAAAGGAACTATCATCCCTCTGTTTAACAAGGACTTACCGTTCGAGTTCATTCTACTTTTCGCACTCTCATTGCCCAAGATAAGCTCTGTCTTAATCTGTTCCTTGGTCATTTCAAGTTCCTCTTGCGTTACTCCCTTTTTCTTTAAGTCCTCAATAATTTTATATATTTTCTTGAAAACCTGCATCATCTGCGAAGGATTCATAGCAGCATAAATGTGGAACAAGCCTGTTTCCTTATAGGAACTCCCATAGGAATAGATAGAATAGGTAAGTCCACTGTTTTCTCTAATCTTCTGAAAAAGTCTAGAATTGATACTACCACCGAGAATAGAATTAAGTACAGATAATACATAACGTTCTTCTGAGAGATAGGAAATGCAATCAAAAGCAATATTGTAATGTAGCTGTTCGATATCCTTATCTCTTGTGCAAAGAACACGATGATAATCCGGTTTGCTAGCCTCTTCCACCTTCTTTGTACTCTTTGCTTTCATTTTTCCAAACTGTGCTTCTAAAAGCGGAAGGAGTTCCTTCTCCTCAAAGCTTCCGGCAACAGAGATAATCATATTTTCCGCAACATAATAAGTATCGATAAAATCCAAGATTTGCTCACGGCTCACTTTTCGAACTACTTTCTTTGTTCCGGAAATCAGATACCCAAGCGCATGATCTTTCCATACCCTCTGTTGTAGCATTTCATGAACCAAATCCTCAGGAGAATCATCGTACATATCAATTTCTTCTATTATAACTCCCTTTTCCTTCTTTAAAGCTTTTTCTTCAATTAACGAATTATTTAACATATCTCCTAAGATATCAATGGCAATCGAAAGATGTTCGCTTAGTGTTGTTGAATAAAAGGACGTACACTCCTTACTTGTAAATGCATTAATATTGCCACCAATTCGAGCCATTTCATCCGCAATTTGCTTTGCAGTACGGCCGGTTGTTCCCTTAAACAGCATATGCTCAATCATGTGAGCAATACCATTATTACTTTCATTTTCATTCGCAGAACCCACCTTCACCCATACTCCAAATGCGGCACTTCTTAAGTAGGGCATCTTATCTAATACCACTGTCATTCCATTCGATAATTGTTTTATTTTTATCATGTAAAATCCTTTCTTCCAACATGTACTTTTATATTAAATTATTCGGTTATAATGTTCTGATTTACGAAATAAAATCATCATAATCTGCTTCGTCCACTCTGAACCTGGACCACTCTTGTATGATTTCACCACCAAGTTTCTTATAATATCCAATCGAAGGGGTGTTCCAATCGAGGCAGGACCATTCAACTCTACCACAGCTTTCTTCCTTCGCAATCTTTCCAAGAGAAGTGATAAGTGCTGTTCCTATTCCTTTTCCTCTGTACTCCGGCTTTACATAAAAATCCTCGAGGTAAATTCCTGCTTTCCCTTTAAAAGTAGAAATGCTATAAAAGTATAGTGCAAATCCAACTACTTCATGATTATATTCAGCAAGAAGAGTCTTGCCTACCTTTTGATTAAATAATACATTTTTAATATCATCTACGGTTGCAGTTACCTCATTTTCCATCTTTTCATATTGAGCAAGTTCTATAATCAATTGCAAAATGATTGAAGAATCACCTTGTTCTGCAAAATACAATTTCAAATTTTCCACACCTGTATTCCTATATTTTCTCATAGTTTATCCCCTTTCATACCATCAGCACAGATTAATTACGTTAAAATTCATGCTTGAAAGCCTTTATGACCTACTAGGATATCATACTGTTAAAATAGGGATTAATCAATATTTTCTTTCCAAATTAATTATTTCATTAAAAAACTGCCAACAAGCTCAGCACCTGTTGACAGTTCCTAATTATCATTTTATTTTATTTGTGTAATCTCATATTTCTTTTCTTTTAATATATCAAGCACGCTGTAATCACTTAAGTAATGTAAGCTGCCAACTACCACAAAGTACGTATTACTGCCTTCTGCCTTTAAAAGCTTATCAATATAATCGGCCATACCTTTATCTCTTTGTGTTAGTAGCGCATCGTAATACTCTTCCATGTATGCTTTTGTCTCTTCATCTAACGATTCCTCAAACGTATCGCCAAGTATTTCTTCGTTCACATCAAAGCTTTCGTTAAATGCTTCTACATTGCCATCGTTCCAATACTCTAACCATTGTGAAAGTACTTCAGCACCTGAGGTATTCTCATCAGCGGTTCCAAATATAGCAGCATTTAAAGAATCAATACTACCGTTTAGTAAATATTCCTGTAATCCAGCGGAAAAATTATCAAGCATTAATGTTTGCTTTTCATAACCTTCAATTTCAAGAATTGGCTTTTGGCTAACCATGGCATTTGTCATGAAATTATAATCAATACCAAGTGAAGCTGCTTCTTCTACTTCTGCGAAATCACCTGAGCCACTCGTAGCCAAAGTAGAAAAGAGAGTATATAAATACCAAGGTTTTAGGTATTCCATTTGTTCTTCCGTATATCCAAGTGAAATAGCCAAATCAAGCATTTTCTTGTAACACTCTGCTGAAATATGATCCTTTAACATGGTGCCATCGGAATATACAGCAAGTTGACTATATATTGTTGCGCCTAATGTATCATACAAATTTACTTCGACTACCAAGGCATCTGCGCTACGATATGCATTTAGCATCTTCTCATTAAATGGGTAAATATCATTCGTAGCTATATGAATAGATCCAAGCATATATACTGTATTATCGCCTGATTTTGTTTGCCATAGAAAGCCTTTACTCCCAGCATCTAGAGCATCATAGATAAAAGTAACCATTCTTGTAGCAATAGCACAAGCTTGTTCTACAGAGCAAATGTCCTTTAATTTAAGCTCTCCACCTGTCTCGGAGTAAAGGCCATATTCTTGCATATAAGCAACTGGACTATATTTTTTCTTTAGACCCAAATCTACATTATAATCATAGCTTGAAATGACAGCATATAATGTATTCACTACCTCTTCCACTGTCATCTTATTATGAATAGTAAGCTTATATTGTTGCTTATCCGTAGCATTATTTGTATTAAGGATTTTATTTCTTAATCCTGCAACAAGCACTCTCAACTGTGCATTTCTAATTGGAATAGTCAAGCCTTTCTCATACCACCTCATAGGATAAATACCGTAGCTATCCCCTACAAGTAAATCATCAAAAGCCCACACACTATAAGTAGGAACTGCTTGTCCTACATTTTCAGCTGCATTAACCCCAATGGATGGTACTAGTGAAAAACAAAATACAAGTACCAACATCAATGATAAAATTCTTTTTCTCATTTTAAATTCCCTAACCTTCCGTATTAAAATATGTGTGAAGATTGCACACTATACTACATAATAACTTAATTGGAATATGATGTCAATTATATATCCTGCTATTTATCTCATCAATATTTTCTTTAAAATCAATTCCAAGCACAGACATTCCTCTAATTGTAAGAAAAGAATAAGATCCCTTAACTGGAATGCTCCATTGTTTAATTGGATAATCCATATATGTGGGTAAAGATAAAATCAGTGAAAACAATTCTCCTTCGGTTAGATTGGTGGTAACTTCCGGTAGAATTTTATTTAGCAAATCATCTAGTTTGGTCAGTTTTATATCCTTTACCTTCGCAAAGACCTGTTCCAACACTCTCCTTTGTCTGGCAGTTCTATCAAAATCTATATTACCAACATAACGGTTCCTTGAAAACCCGAGGGTTTGTTTCCCATTCATTATCAGAGTTCCAGCTTCTGTTAGCAAATCTTTATTTTCTTCTTGTTCGGTCAAATTATTAATTTCTTTAATATAATTATTAATCACTGGGATTTCCTCCTCAGTAACTTCCATTGAAATTCCACCAATGGCATCCACGATATTGATAAAAGCATAAAAATTTACAGAAGCATACCGATCAATCTTAATCTTAAAATTCTGTTCAATGGTATCCATTAATAAATCAGCCCCACCTTTGGTATAGGCTGCATTAAGACGGTTGTTGCTCTTACCGGGTATCTGCACATAAATATCTCTAAGAAGTGAGGTTGCCGTTATTGTTTTTGTATTTTTATTGACGGATAGGAGAATCATTGCATCGGAACGTCCAGTTTCTTTGGTTGTCCTAGAATCACTCCCAATAAGCAATATATTAAATACCTCCTTATCCTCCATAAGCGGCGTACTGCGATCTTCCATATTCTCACGTATTTGAGTTTCTAAAGATATAATTTCCTCTTCCGGCAAACTTAAAGCTTGGATATCGAACCCTTCCTCTGACTCAACTACAAAGGGGTTGTCAACAGAAAAATCATCAGATTCATCTTCCAAAGTATCGTCGGAATATTCTACCTGTGCATCGTCCATCTTTGTGATGACTAGATTTATTTTATTAATGTAACTGTGGATTATTAAATATGCTGACAATCCTATCATCAGCAATACCGCTAAAACTGCAATCATCGCAATTTTAATTATTCTTACTGTAGTTCTTTTCGATACCGTTCCCATCTTTTAACGCCTTTCTACGATTAAAGTTATTTTTTTCTCTTTCGTAGTTGGGCATTATTACCATTTTGTTATTATATCACATTTCAATAATTCTAACTATATATATTTAACATATTTTGTAAAGCTATTAAAAAAGTGCTGGCCAAGTTTATTTTTCAATAAATTCAGTCAGCACTTTTCATTTAATCCTTAATTATTCTATGTTTCAGAGTCCAATCAACCTATTTTACATCTTTTATACTAAAGCTAATTCTACCCATCTTATCCTTGCCAAGGCAAACAACCTTAACTTTGTCACCGATAGATAAAACATCCTCAACATGATCAATTCTATCCTTGGAAATCTTAGAGATATGAACCATACCTTCTTTTCCTGGAGCGAATTCAATAAATGCGCCGAAATCCTTGATGCTGATTACTTTACCTTCAAAGAGTTGACCTTCTTCAAATTCAGTAATAATCATCTTAATGATTTCGATTGCATTATTAATGCTATCTGCATCAATACCACATACGGAAACAGCACCTTCATCTGTGATATCGATTTTAACGCCAGTTTTCTCAATGATTGCATTGATTGTCTTGCCTCTTTGTCCAACTACTTCACCAATTTTTGCTGGATCAATCTTAATCTGAACAATTTTAGGAGCATATTTTCCAACTTCTTTTCTAGGCTCAGCGATTACTGGAGCCATGATATCATTTAAGATATAAGTTCTAGCTTCCTTGGTTCTATAAATAGCTTTTTCAATAATTTCTCTTGTTAAGCCATGGATTTTAATATCCATCTGGATTGCTGTAATACCCTTATGAGTTCCAGCAACCTTAAAGTCCATATCGCCAAAGAAATCTTCTAAGCCTTGAATATCAGTTAAAATGATATAATCATCATCGGATTCACCAGTTACTAAACCTACTGAAATACCTGCAACTGGAGCTTTGATTGGAACGCCTGCAGCCATAAGTGATAAAGTAGATGCACAAATACTACCCTGTGAAGTAGAACCATTTGATTCAAGTACTTCAGATACAGTACGAATTGCATATGGGAACTCTTCTTCTGTAGGAAGCACTGGAACAAGGGCTTTTTCAGCTAATGCGCCATGACCGATTTCACGTCTACCTGGACCTCTTGAAGGCTTAGTCTCACCAACTGAGTACGATGGGAAATTATAGTGATGCATATATCTCTTACCAGTCTCATTTTCATCAAGACCATCAAGTCTTTGTGTTTCTGCTAAAGCACCTAAGGTTGTAATCGTAAGAACCTGTGTTTGACCACGTGTAAACATACCAGAACCATGTGTTCTTGGTAGTATATCGATTTCAGCAGTAAGCTTTCTGATTTGATCTACCGCTCTACCATCAGGACGTTTCTTATCCCTTAAAATCATCTTACGAACCGTCTTCTTCTGGAATTTATAAATTGCTTCACCAAGAAATGCTAACCATTCTGGATGAAGTTCTTCATAACGAGCAACAAGTTTTTCTTTAATTTCTCTAATGTTACCTTCTCTAACTTGTTTCTCATCTGTAAATACAGCAACTTCCATTGCCTCAGGAGTAATAAAGTCTACCATATCTTTATATAATTCTTCTGGTGTATCACATTTGATATAATCATGTTTCGATTTGCCACATTCTGCAACAATTGTTTCAATAAATTCAATAACCTTTTTATTTAATTCATGTGCAGCAAAGATTGCTTCAATCATCTTGTCTTCAGGAATTTCATTACCACCGGCTTCAATCATGATAACTTTATCTTTGATTGATGCAACTGTAAGGGATAATGTAGACTTTTCTCTCTGCGTTGATGTTGGGTTAAATACTAACTCACCATCTACTAAACCAACCTGTGTAGATGCTGTAGGACCATCAAATGGGATATCTGAAATTGCAGTTGCAATTGCGGAACCAAGGATTGCAGTAATCTCAGGAGAACAATCCTGATCTACACACATAACCAAGTTGTTTAGAGTTACATCATTACGATAATCCTTTGGAAATAAAGGTCTCATTGGTCTATCAATAACACGACAAGTAAGAACCGAATTCTCAGAAGCCTTACCTTCTCTCTTGATAAATCCTCCTGGAATTTTACCTACTGAATATAATTTTTCTTCATATTCAACACTTAATGGAAAGAAATCAATTCCTTCTCTTGGCTTGTCTGATGCTGTTGCTGTTGAACATACAACGGTATCACCATAATGCATAAATGCTGCACCATTTGCCTGTGCAGCAACTCTACCAATATCTACTGTAAGAGTTCTACCAGCTAAATCCATTGAATAACTTTTGTACATAATTTGTTCTCCTTGTATTTAATTTTTTACTAGAGGCGGAGACACCGAAACAACTGAAAAACCTACCGAAATCAATCATATACAATCGATAACCTTTTCAGAAGTCTCGGGATGTTCTCTCGTCACTCTAATCATATGATTATATCATTAATATTACCATAATGCTACAATTTTTTTCACTGTTACATTGTCTGTTACATTGTCACAAAAATATTTATAACCATATTTTTAACCATATTCATAATATATCCTTATGTTGATTCAGTTATTCCAACTTACAAGATAGTTGAATATGGACTATTACAAGATTAAAATAAACAAATTTAAGATTACTTAATTTTGCTCTTTATTAAATCAACAAAATCTTTTGTAGTTATTTTTTGTGAATAAATTACTGGATTTTCAGGATTCGTTGTAATCACAGTGCCACTTACCATCGTATTCGCTTTTGAGTTGTTCGGTATTGGTAGCGATACTCCTCTTTTATATAGGTATTCACCTTGCTCTTCCTTAACGACATCATAAATACTATGCCTTCCACGAAAAGCCTCCCAATAGCCATCCGTTTCTTTGTTTTGTATTAAAAATATTACATACTCATGGTCAACAGATAGCAAGGGATCTCCCTGGGTTTGCCACTCCTCATTTCCAAACTGCGATAGTATGATACTTTCCTCTGTTGCCTCGTCGATTGAATAATCGTAGGTAATGAAAGCTTCATAATACGACCACGAAAGATAATCATATTTGCCAGTTCCAGCAATTTTATCGTATTCATCTATATCAAGTTTTCTAACAATCTTCAATTGAACAGGTCTTGTTTCACGATTCAAAATATCCTGTGCTGATACTTCTATTTCCTGCGCTTCGATAAAACCCTGAAATTTCATCCCATTTTCAGCCTGTATAGCCGTATTTTCTTTGTGGGTTACCAAATAACCAATAACTAAAATCAATACTACTGTTATAACTGACGTTCCTAATATTATTATTTTTTTATTCCTATGTATCTGTACTTTTTTTACCATTCGTTCAACCTCCTGCATAAAAAAATAGAATCAATTTGTTGCAAATGTTCTTCCTCATTTCATAATTAAGTCTTTAATCATACGCTCTAAAATTGGAATACTTTGTATATATACACATTAACAAATATGGTGCATTATATCAATTAATTTCCATTAATTAGGTCTTAATTCCAGTACTACCCATAATTCGAATATAACTTAAACAATATAATGGCTAAAGTAAGAAATTTTTAGCTTAAAGCGAAAGCAGCTGGGGGACACTGCAGAGCAGGTGGTTTATTTTATCTGCGATACAATAGCTAAAAAGGGAAAAGGCTCGATGTTCGAGCCTTTTCCCTTTCACTGAACAATTAATTATTTACAACCTATCATTAGTCTCCAATTGGATTGTCTATTAAAGTAGCAAATTCAAATTCGTGTTTATGGCAATCATTACATGTGGTTTCTGATTCTAAAAAATGGACATGCCTGTTGCCAACAGGAATAGCACCACAAGTTCTTCCTGTAAATTCGTGATAATGGTTTTCATAAAAATCTGTACGGAATGTTACCTCGTGAACGTGATCTGTCATACTAATAGGAATTGCATCACAAGAAACTGTTGCAAAGCGGTGGTTATGTGGATCTTCTCCCGGTTCCGCTATTCTTACACTTCCCTGAATTTCATGCACATGTCTTTGGACATGAGGACATGGTTCAGGATGACATCTGATAAACTCATTATCCATAATAATATTACCTCCTTATTGCACAATAACCTTCATGCCTGCGACTTGCTCGCAGGCATAAATTCAATGAGTGATTGAAAAAATGTTATCAACCCATTCCAACTATATAAATTATATAGTTCAGTATATTTTATGCAATAAGATTGTTTTTGTGTCGATTTATGATACGCGCCTTAGGACGATACAATATTTTTCAACCATTTCTTCTGGCGATACCGTATAAGTCCAAATATTAACTTATAGACTTCTTCTACAAATACCATCGCATACACAAAATAGATAGGTAAATCAAGTACTAATCCACCTAGAACAGCCATTGGGATACCGATGAGCCAAACTCCTGAACAATCGAGGAATAAGGCGGCCTTCGTATCGCCTCCGCTTCGTAGGATTGCCACAATCAGTAAACAATTCATCATTTTAAATGGCATATATAATGCAAATACCGTAAGACATAGACGAATGTAGTGTGCTACAAGATCAGTAACTGGAAATATTGCAATAATTGGTTCTTTGACTAGTAAAATTATGACAGTACCAATCAGCGTCAAGAATAACTGCAATACGATATAATTCTTCGCATGCTCCTCTGCCTTTTTAAGTTCATCTCCTCCTAGCTCATTACCCAAAATAACTGCAGCTGCAGAACAGATACCCATAAACAATACATACATCACCTGTTCCACTGTCTGTGTAATTGTAATTGCAGCTATTGCTGCATCTCCCATCCTTCCATATACCAAAGAATACATGGTAACGCCAAGACCCCACATAAACTCATTTACAATGACTGGAGAGGCTGTTTTTAAAAATTTATGTACAAATATTCTATTAAAAAATACATCACTTTTTTCTTTTGCCTTATTAAATTTGGTATGAATGAAATCTCCGATTCCATCATCACCTGCTTTGCTTAAATGAACCAGAACAATCAGGGAACAGCATTCTACAACTCTAGCAATTAAGGTTGCAATTGCTGCGCCAGCAACACCTAGCTTCGGAAATCCAAACTTACCAAAAATCAAAGTATAATTCAAAACCACATTGACACAGATTGCAATCGAAGTAATGATAACAGGAAGTTTCACCGAATTCATACTTCTTAAGATTGCAACATATGCATTCGAAACTGCTGTGAGCGGATAACTAATCGCAACGATACTAAGATACACGGCACCTATGGCAATCATCTTTTCCCCTGGTGTGAATATTCTCATTATAAACGTAGGAAATAGAACACTTGGAATTAAAAATAAGAGTGAAGCGCCAACACCAATGATTAAAGTCATCCAAAGCACTCGTTTAATATTTAGAATTTCTCTTTTTCCCCAATACTGAGAAGCCAAAATACCAGAACCACTGCAGATTCCAAACATCAATAATGAAAACACAAAAAACACCTTGTTAGCAAGTCCAACTGCAGCTACTGTTGTCACCCCCAACTGCCCTATCATTAAGGTGTCTACTAGATTTAATACATTATTTAATAGCGTTTGTATCGCAACCGGTATTGCTATTGAAATAGTTTTTCTTAAAAAACTTTTATCTTGCAAAATTATTTTTATACGATTCATATTACACATGCCTTCCTAAACTAGATGCTTATCCTTTGATTCCTAAATCCATTTATTCATAGTAACAAAAAAAGAAGAGGCTGTCTCATAATTTTAGCACATGTAAATGCTAATTATGGGATAACCTCTATCTTTACAAAAGAATTGTTACTCTTACTTTCTTAATCCTAAACGTTCGATTAATGTACGATATCCTTCGATGTTTGTATTCTTTAAGTATTCAAGTAATCCTCTTCTTGATCCTACCATCTTAAGAAGACCTCTTCTAGAATGATGATCTTTCTTATTATCTTTCAAATGCCCTGTTAACTCAGTAATTCTTTCTGTTAAAAGTGCAATTTGAACCTCTGGTGAACCTGTATCCACAGGTGTTCTTCCATAAGCATTAATGATTGCTTGTTTCTTCTCTTTACTTATCATAATAAATCCTCCTTCATACTAAACGCCTAATCCTAAGAAAAAGGTCGGAGTCTCCTAACTCTGAGCATTGGCTGATTAAATAACAAGTTGTATCTTAACATATCATACTTGTATTGTAAACAATTTTATTCAAATTAACCGAAAAAAACTATTTTGTATGTATTATTTTAGCTTTGTGCCACACTTTGCACAGAAAGCTGCTTCCGGTTGATTCTTCATTCCGCATACTGGACAAACTACAACATTTTGTTGTGATTGTTGTATCGGCTGTTGAATTGATTGGATCACAGGCTGTTGTACTGGTTGTTGCATCTGCTGAATCGGTTGTTGCATTGGTTGAATTGGTTGTTGCATTGGCTGTTGATACATCGGTTGCTGATAAACTGCCTGTTGGTACACTGGTTGTGGCTTAACTGGTACTATCTCACCTAACATCTTACTAATAAAGTTTAATTTCGCTTCTTTATTCAAAATAGCAAGAATAACGAAAAGACCAAATATTACAATTACAGTAATATTATAAATTCCATTAATAATATTATAAACTTTATCCAATATTTCACTAGAGATCGTAATCATTAGAAGGATATTATTTAATATTTCAAAAAATAAATCACCTAAAAATACGAAAAATGCGATTACATAGGCCTGCTTAATTGCTGTCTTTACTTTATCCTCAAATTGAAAAGTAAAAACGACCACTGCAAAGAGTAATGCCGCAAACAAAACAGCAAACGAACGTGTAAATGCATACCCAACGATATAAGCCATAACACATAGTAATGTCGCTGGTATTCCTAAATTCCTTTTTTCAAATGCTTTTTCCATAATAATAAACCCCTTTCATATAAATATTATTTACATAATTCTACCATAGGAAGAGTCGTTCGTCAAACGAAAGTATAATAAATAAACATAATGCAATCCTTCAACTTCTTATTTTCCTGTATACTCTGCTTTGTCAATCAAATTTCCACATCCTACAAATAAAAGCGTCGCAATGAGCAGACAGCAAAGTGTGTAAGGCAGTGTACTTAAGAATTTCAGGTTATCTGGTAACATAATTACTGCAACAATAGAAGCAGCAAATGCAGGCGACATGATAAGAACGAACAATCCTATCCCCAACATCATCACAACTAGCTTATTGGGCTGACTTCCAAATATTTTCTGGCAAAGGATTGTAAAACCAACAAATGCAGCCGCCGAGGAGGCATAGGCAAGTGCGAAGAATACGCACATGAATGGATTTATCTTACCTATAATCCCCATTGCCGTGAAGAAAAAAATTGAATCCACACAAGGCTTAAGTAGAGTGGTAATTGAGCCCGCAAAAACTTTTTTTATTGATTTTTCTGGAAGCAGATAGATATAATGCTTTGTCAATTCAACACTTAGTCTTCCAATTGCTGTCATTACAAATAGGATATAAACTAAGAAGCCTAATATTCCATATATCCCATCGGTATCTTTAATATAATAGCTGGCAATTCCTATCGCTATCGTCATGACTATAGTATACGTATCAACAAAAACAAACTTACTACCTCTCCTCATCTCAAGTAGGTGCTTATAGAATAAAGTCATAGCACCGCTTCCTCTTGAAATACCTTGATCTTCTTCTCTTACTTTGACTTTTTTACGGGTCGTAGTAACTCTTCTACCATCTTTTGCTGACATTTTAAGGTTATAATTAAACTCAGTAGATTGTAGAACATCTTCGTAATAATCCGCATTGCCCGTCGTAAAGAGGGTGATGATAAAAATACTAAAAATCAGATATAAAACGAGGGGAAGTATGATAAAGAAAAGACTACCATCAACAACTGCCTTGAAAAACATTGTAGTCCATCCAGCGATTGGTACAAAGCCAAACCAGTGACTGTTCGTAGTACGGAATACAGCCTCAATAATATCTGTTTTTCCTTGTCGTTGAACGATGATAACAGCGATTGCAATCAGAGCAAAGGCAGTTATTACAATCGTTTTGACTAACTTCTTTCTTTTCCTATTACCATTTGAAAAGATATAAATTCCAATGCACACAAGCTGACAGAAAAAAATCATAATAGCATAGATAATAAATATAGCAAAGATTTCTTTCCCTCCGAAACCAAATTGCAATTTTAAATTACTAACCTGAAAAAGAATAAAAATAGAAGTTAATAAGGTTTTTCCCATCTCTTTAATTAAACCATAGATTAATATCTTTTTTGATGAAACAGGTGCTACAAATAAGAGACCTACATCGGACATCGTAAATAATGTTGAGCCCCTCGTTAAGCCTGTCGAAATAAACGTATACATAAAGAGAAAACCTATTCCTGCGATGATGAGATAAATGATTCTAGTATCTTTTGGAGCTGGCATTTCACTTTCATTTTCAAAAAACGAGTAAAAGACAACAATAAAGATAATAAAAACGAGCATAACACCATACAATATAAGTAGCGCAGGCTTCTTCTTTAAGGATAGCAATTTGTTTTTAAAGGTGGTAACTAATAGATAAGAAAGTGCATTCATTCTACTTTTCGCCCCCTATGCTGTCTTTTTTACCTTCCGTAGTCTCAAAGAACAAATCCTCCAGATTCTCTCCTGATCCCTCGACCCCTTTTCTCGTCCTCCTTGCCGCAATTTTACCTTCTACCATAATGTTGGTACTGTCCCAAAACTCTGAAACGCTATCTAACATATGGGTACTAATCAAGATTGCGGTTCCTTCTTTCTTATATTCTATAAATAAGTTCTTAAGCTCTTTTATTGCATGAGGATCAAGCCCCACAAGTGGCTCATCAAACAAAAGAATTTTAGGCTGTGGGAGCAATCCGCAACAGATGCTAACTTTTTGCTGCATTCCTTTGGATAATTCACTGCCAAGCTTTTTCTTCTTGTCTGCTAATTCAAAACGTTCAAATAAGTTGTCTGCTCTTTCCTTCCAATTCGCTAGAGAATATGCTCTGGCAATAAACTCCATGTGTTCCCAAATCGTAAGCATATCATAAAGTGCCGGCATCTCAGGAATATAGCCAAGATCTCTCTTGGCCTGCAAGGTTTTATTTTGATTACCACAAATATAAATATCTCCCTGAAACTTAAGTAATCCAGCAATGCATTTAATAATCGTAGATTTTCCAGCACCATTTGGTCCAAGCAGAATAGAAATCTCACCCGGATTTACTTCAAAGCTTACATCATTATTTGCAATTAATTTTCCGTACTTTTTTGTTACCCCTCTTACTGAAATCATACGCTTACCCCCATTATATTATTATTTCAAACAGCCCTCACTGCCATATAAAAAAGCTCATATATAAAAGAGCTAATTATTATGTTCCTTGAAATATTTTTGTGTAAATGTAATATCCAATTGCATTCTATATTTTAGCTCTTCTAAAGAGTTAAATTTCATTTCTGGACGTTCATAAGTAAATAATTCTACTTCAATCAACTTGCCATATAAATCATTATCATAATCAAAGAGATAAGTCTCCACACCTTTTCTCTTTTCGGCCCCAACCGTTGGCTTAAAGCCAATATTAGTTACCCCATCATAATATGTGCCATCCACATAAGTTTTCGAGGCATAGACTCCACAGGGTGGTAAAAGTTTATTGGTTGCGGGTATTAAATTAGTCGTTGGAATACCGATTGTTCTTCCAATCTTTCGACCATGTTGTACCTCGCCAATAATCGTATAGGGTTGTCCAAGCATTGCATTGACCAACTCCAAATTTCCCTTTTGAAGCTCACTTCGTATGGTAGAGCTGCTGATTACTGTATCATCTAATTTCATTTTATCGCACACAACTACTTTATAGCCATATTGCACTTGTAACTCTTGCAAAAGTTGTATATTTCCTCTTTTTTTGTAACCAAAATGAAAATCAGATCCAACAACAATTACTTTCGCATCTAATTGATCAACTAAAATATCTTTAATAAAAGCTTCCGGCTTCATGCTTCTGGTTTCCTGTGTAAATGGATAGGAAATGAGAACATCCAGGTCACTTTTTTCTAATTTATATCTTTTCTCTTCTTCCGTGTAAATTAATTCTATCTCTCGATCGGAAAACAAATTACAGGGATGAAATAAAAAGCTGAACATAATTGTCTTATATCCCAGCTTTTTGTAATCGGCTACTTGCTTCATGAGATATTGATGTCCTAGGTGTATTCCATCAAACTTACCTAAGGTAACAGCAGTATTATGAAATTTAAAATTTGTATCGCCTGATATATATTCCATTCTAATTCTCCTATGAAAATCCTGAACTCGGTTTTTCAAACTTTTTTTCTCGTTGAAAATCCAAAATGATTTTCAAAATTATTTTACTGATCATTTCTTCTTTAAAAATCCAGAAGTGGTTTTCAAAATAGTTATCAGATCATTTTTTTTATTTTAAAATCCAGAAGTAGTTTTCAGATTAATTATTAGATCATTTCTTCTTGGAAATCCAGAAGTGGTTTTTCAAAATATTTTTCTGATCGTTTTTTTTGAAAACCCAGAAGTGGATTTCAAAATAGTTATCTATCATTTCTTTCTTTGAAAACCCAGAAGTGGATTTCACAATAGTTATCTATCATTTCTTTCTTTGAAAATCAAGAAATGGATTTCAAAAAGTTTTTTTAATCATTTCTTTATTTGAAGCCTAACTATATATTTTAATTCTTACAAGAACATTTTCACGGGTTTATAATATTTCTTCTCCAAATCATACTGATAAATACCAATAAAAATTTCGTCTGCATCATAAACTCTTACCCAGTCAGCAGTAATCTCTTCCTGCTTATTAACCAGATGTTCTATACGAAAGCTATTTCCATTATAAATTAATTTGTGGTATTCTCTAGCTACGATTACTTTATCAAAGCCATTAAACATCGAATCCAGTGGGATAACATAGGAATCAAATGTCTCATTACGAACCATTTCTTCAATTTCCGATAGTTTTTTTGCATTTTCAAGTATAAAACTACCTACTTTGGTTCGTACCAAGCTTTTCATAGCGCCGCCACAACCTAACTGCTCACCAACATCATGCAATAAGGTTCTTATGTAAGTGCCTTTTCCGCAATCAACCACAACCTTTACCTCATGGAATTCTTCCGAATAGTCCAAAATGCGAATATTGTGAATGATAACTTTTCGACGCTCTCTTTCAATTTCTTTGCCTTCTCTTGCTAATTCATACAGTTTTTTACCATTCACTTTAATTGCAGAATACATCGGAGGTAGCTGAAGATATTCCCCAATAAAGCCGTTCATTACTTTTTCTACTTCTTCAAACTTTACATTAACATCCTTAGTGCTTAGTATCTTACCCGAAAGATCTTGCGTGTCTGTCGTCACACCAAGCTTTAAGACAGCTTCATAAGTCTTATCTTTATCCGTAATCATATCGCAAATCTTGGTTGCTTTTCCAATACAAACAGGTAGAACCCCTTCTGCATCTGGATCTAAAGTTCCTGTATGACCAATCCTCTTTAATCTCAAGATACCCCTCAATTTTGCTATAACATCATGAGAGGTATATCCTTTTTCTTTATTCATAATTATAATACCATCGATCAAATCAAAGCACCCCTTATACCATACTATTTAACAGTTGATTTTCAATATGAAGTGTAAGATTGTTTATAACATCATGCATCGAGCCTCTCATGGTACAGCCTGCAGCCTTGATATGCCCACCGCCGCCAAAATAAACTGCGATTTTACTCACATTGACATCGCCATTTGACCTCATACTTACCTTGAATTCATGAAAATCAGTTTCATAAATGAAAACCGCTACTTCAACGCCTTCTATAATACGAAGTTGATCAATAATACCATCTAAATCTGTCGTATTAATATTATAAAAATCCAACGTTTTACGATTGATGGAGGAAACGACACATCTATCGTCTAAAACCATCATGCTCTCCATCAAACATCTTCCAAGAATTTGATTCTGGATATATGTTTTCTGATAGAAAGACTCATCTATCAATCTTGAAAATGCGATGCCTTTACTGATTAACTTTCCTGCAATTATCATGGTCTTCTCCGAAGTATTCGAATGCTTAAATACACCGGTATCGTGAATGATACCCACATATAGTGCTTCTGCAATATCTTTTGTTATCTTCTCTTCTTCAAATATTCCGAATAAAACCTCGCAAGTGGAGGATGCATCGTTCACCACATGATTGATCTTTGCAAATAAAGTGTTGCTGATATGATGATCAATATTAATGGTTTTAGTTGCCGTATTATAATACTTTACTGCATTTCCTAATCGATCTAGGCTACCACAGTCTAGTGAAATAAATACATCATAGACTTCATCTGAGTCACAAGAATGATTGATTTCCATAACGCCTTTTAGAATATGTAAAGTATCACTAAATGGCTCTAAATAAACATCAACTTGTTCTATTCCTGTGCTTTTCATTTGCAATTTAAAATATTCAAAAAGCGCCATACAAGACCCGACGCAATCACCATCAGGTCTTATATGTCCTGCTATTGCAATTTTCTTTGCACCAATTAATTCTGCAATTATCTGCTCCATAGCATCACTCTTCCTATTCTTTAATATCTTCGCCTTCGATATCTTCGCCTTCAATATCATCGTCCTCAATATCATCGTCTTCAATATCATCGTCTTCAATATCATCGTTATCAATATCGTCATCTTCAATATCATCGTCTTCAATATCTTCGTCTTTAATATCTTCGTCTTTAATATCCTTATCTCTACTATTCTTGTTCACTTCATTAATTAATTTAAACATGTTAACTCCATATTCAATGGAATTATCCATGATAAAAATAATCTCAGGCGTATTTCTTAAATTGACTGTTCTAGCCAATTGTCCTCTTATAAAGGGTGCTGCACTTTTTAATCCTTTTAATGTAGCTACTCTGGCTTCCTCATCTCCTAAAACGCTAATATACACTTTAGCCGTCTTTAAATCAGGGGCAACCTCAACTGCTACAATAGAGGTCATAGGATCTATTCTAGGATCCTTGATATCTCTATTGATTAAATTACTAAGCGCTCTTTGTACTTCACCATTAATTCTAGTGTTTTTAATACTGTTTTTTCTCATATAATCAGAACCTTTCTATCTTGGTACTTCTACCATCGTATAAAGTTCAACCATGTCGCCTTCTTTGACATCATTAAACTTTTCAAATACCAAACCACACTCATATCCAGATGCAACTTCTTTAACGTCATCTTTAAATCTCTTAACAGAAGCTAAGGTACCTTCAAAAATAAGTGCATTGTCTCTCTTAATTCTGGCAGAACTACCTCTATAAATCTTGCCATCAAGTACATAAGAACCTGCAATTGTACCAAGACCAGAAGCCGTAAATACCTGACGTACTTCAGCATGACCAAGAATACGTTCTTCATATACAGGATCGCGCATTCCCTTCATTGCTGCTTCAATATCATCAATAGCATTATAGATAACACGATACAGTCTTAAATCTACCTTTTCACGATCAGCAAGTTCCTTTGCAGTATTATCCGGTTTTACATTAAAACCAATAATAATCGCATTGGAGGTACTTGCAAGAGATACGTCAGATTCATTAATTGTACCTACGCCACCATGAATAATACGAACAGCAACTTCTTCGTTCGTAAGTTTATGAAGACTTTGCTTAACAGCCTCAACTGAGCCTTGTACATCTGCTTTTACAATAATGTTAAGTTCTTTGATATTACCAGCTTTAATCTGAGAGAATAATCCATCTAGAGAAAGCTTAGCTTTGGTATCTGATAATAGTCTTTCCCTACCTTGTGAAATAAATGCTGAAGAAATTGTTCTTGCTTCTTTTTCTGTATCAGTTGCAATGAAAATTTCACCTGCCTGAGGCACTTCATTTAATCCAAGTATTTCTACTGGTGTAGAAGGCGTTGCTTCCTTTACACGTCTACCCTTATCATCCATCATCGCGCGAACTTTACCATAGGAAGAACCAATGGCAACACTGTCACCAACACGAAGTGTTCCTTTTTGTACTAAGATTGTTGCAACCGGGCCTCTGCCCTTATCAAGCTCTGCCTCAATTACAAGACCTCTTGCTTTTCTATCTACATTTGCTTTAAGTTCTCCAAGTTCTGCAGTTAATATAATCATCTCAAGAAGTTGGTCAATTCCTTCTTTGGTATGTGCTGAAACAGGAACAAAGATTGTATCTCCACCCCAATCCTCAGCAACTAAGCCATATTCGGTTAATTCTTGCTTTACACGTTCAATGTTAGCACTAGGCTTATCAATTTTATTAATTGCAACGATAATCTGTACTCCAGCAGCCTTTGCATGACTAATCGCTTCAACTGTCTGAGGCATTACACCATCATCTGCAGCAATAACAAGAATTGCAATATCTGTTGATTTTGCACCTCTCATACGCATAGAAGTAAAAGCTTCATGGCCAGGTGTATCAAGGAATGTGATCTTTTCGCCATTGATTTCTACCATATAAGCACCAATATGCTGTGTAATACCACCTGCTTCTCTCGAGGTTACACTAGTTTCTCTAATCGCATCCAAAAGGGAAGTCTTACCATGATCAACGTGACCCATTACACATACAACAGGAGGTCTCTTTATCATAGTAGAAGTATCTTCTTCTGCTTCTTTTAATAATTCCTCAACGATATTTACTTTTACTTCAGGCTCTGCAATAATTTCATACTCTAAAGCAATTTCTTCTGCTTCTGAATAAGTAATTTCCTGATTAATTGAAACCATCTTACCAGCTAAGAATAATTTCTTCACTAATGCAGATGCAGGTAGTTTCATCTTATCAGCAAGTTCTTTTATTGTTAAAATTTCTGGAAGACTAATTGTTTTAATATCATCTGGATTTACCACTACTACAATTGGCTTCGGTTGAATAAATTGTCCCTTCTTGTAAGGCACATTCTTGTTGTTCGTGTTGTCGTCTTGAATACTTTTTCCATTACGTGAAATGGAATTTTTATTCATATTTTTGTCTTTATTTGTCCAGTCTCTGCTTCTTTTGCTATTATAATCTTTCTGCACAGCCTGTTTTTGATCTAAGATTTTCTGGTCAAAGTTCTTGCGATCATTACTACCGCCGCCACCGCCGGAATATGGTCTTGCAGAGCCAACTGCTGATCCACTATTATTTCTTGGATAGCTGGATTGACCACCACTTCTATTACCGTCTGAACCTCCAGAAGGTCTGTTACTGCTATAATTACCACTTGGTCTTCCATCATTACTTCTTGGACCACTATTATTTCCTTGGTATCCGCCTGTTGAGCCTTGACCTGCTGGTCTATTCCCTTGGTATCCACCTGTTGAGCCTTGACCTGCTGGTCTATTCCCTTGGTATCCGCCTGTTGAGCCTTGACCTGCTGGTCTATTCCCTTGGTATCCGCCTGTAGTGCCTTGACCAGCTGGTCTATTTCCTTGGTATCCGCCAGTAGTGCCTTGACCTGCTGGTCTATTCCCTTGGTATCCGCCTGTAGTGCCTT
>Ga0209511_1000247_pt1 | contig 59112 bp, 47 predicted proteins | sample SSSSmetaG_FD_184141 | JGI IMG/M metagenome (GOLD analysis project Ga0209511, IMG submission 184141) | Glacier valley bacterial and archeal communities from Borup Fiord, Nunavut, Canada, to study Microbial Dark Matter (Phase II) - ​SSSS... | ecosystem: Environmental > Aquatic > Freshwater > Ice >... | reverse complement strand
TAAATAACAAGCTAATTATTATAAGCTAAAAATTGTACAACTTGGCTTATAAACGTATTTATCATTAGTGAAAATAATACAGAAAAGGAGGATAATAAGAAATAACTAATGCTGCAAATTTATATATTCTACAAAAAATATAAATATCCTTTATTTTTTACACATTTCAAACATAAATATAAAGGATTTTTGATTAAGTACATAGAATTATTCCATAGTGGTTTTCACTTTGGGCAGAAAAGGAGCTATATACATGAAAAACGTAAAAAGCACCGTAATCGGGGCATTTAGTATAGTTATTGTTATATCATTGCTTTCATCAGCAATTTCTTTTTTCGGGTATACAAAGGTTATTGATTCTCTGAACAATTTTCAAGTTAATAAGGCCAATCAGGACAAGCTACAAGAGCTAGGTGAGCTCTCTGCTAAACGGCAGCAAATTCTTACCCAAAACGTTATTTCTTTGAGTGGAGATGGAAACAAAGAGTTTGAGGCAATAGGGAAAAATATAGATGATATAGCGAAAAAACTTGCTAAAGCTGATATTAGTGCGGAGGAAATAAAGATTGCTCTAGAACTTATTAATATTAACAACAAATATAATGATATATATTTAACCACTATGTCTGATGATATTAAGACATTTGATAAAAAGAATATAGCTGAGTTTTCAAAAAGTGCACAGTCCATATATCTCGATATTAGAAAAACTCAGGAGGCGTTAAAGGGTAAAATTGCAATATCACTTGAGTCTGGAATTGACAAATCCATGAACGATATCGTAGATTTAAATAGAAGAGTTGGATTAATATACTCAGATTCACAATACATAGATAGTACTTTCGTTGAAATAGAAAATCTTTTGGCTGATGTATTGGTCCACATACAAAGTGATGCAGGGACCAGCACAATAACTGAAGACGAGTTTAAAAAGAAAATTGAAGACTTGAAACAAAAAATTGAAACAGCTGCAAGTAGTGCTACAACTGTTGTTGAGAACTCGCAGCCTACTTATGGCTTTGACAGAGTATTTGGCATGAAGGAAATCGCGAGTGAATTGCAAGCATACGAGAAAATAAATGAATTGATTGCTTTAACTGATGAAAATAATTCAAGTGTTATGTACTGTGCATCCACATTTGAAGATACATCTACTACTTTAAAAGAAAACAATGTGGCTATTTCACAGATTTTAAATGAATTAGAGAAAAGTGGACAAGACAAAGAGCAAATCACCAAGCTAGTCAGCCAGCATTCTTCCTACAATAGTGTTACGCAGGAAATTTATAAGAGAGCAGCAATAATGAAAAACGCATCCATTACTAATGGCTATAGTGATATGACAGAGATAAATAAAGCATTCTCTGATAATATTAATAAGCTGAGAGAGTCTTTTAATAACTATTTTGCTAATGATATAAAAAAATCTGAAGATACTAAAAAAGCTATTTTCTGGATATTTATTGGAATAACTTTGATTTCAATTGTTATCGGTATGATTATTGCCCTACTTTTGTCAAAAAAAATAGCCCATCCCATTAATTCGTTAGCTACTCTGCTATCACGAGTTGAAAAGGGAGATCTAACTGTGAGAGCTGATATCAAGGCAAATGGTGAAATTGGTGGTTTAGGAAAACAGGTGAACAGCGTTCTAGATGGGCAGCAAAGGATGGTTGAACAATTTAGAGATACTACTAATGAAATAAGTAATTTAAAGACGAGATTAATAACGTTGGTTAAGCAAAATAGAGAAAGTGTTAATACCATTTCAAAATACAAAAAAGTAGATAAATCAATGGAAACTAGAGCGTTTGATACTGTGAGCATGTTAACAGATGTACGCTCGATGTCGGAACAAACACAAAAGGCTGTTGGAGACAGTATGAGAGCTATTGAGGTTGCTAAGTCGAGAGAAAAGGAAGTAGAAGAAGCTGAAATAGTATTTAATACGGTTAATGAAACGGTTAAATCCATTGCGTCCTCTATTTCAAAGCTAGAGTCATCTTCAGGAAAGATTGGGGAAATAACAAATACCATTACACAAATAGCATCACAGACCAATTTGCTTGCACTTAATGCAGCGATTGAGGCAAATAGAGCTGGGGAACAAGGAAAGGGTTTTGCAGTAGTTGCTGATGAGATAAGAAAGCTATCAAATGCCAGTAACAATTCTGCTGGAGAAATTAAGACACAAATTAAGGAAATACAAGCAAGCATAAACTTCGCAGTTAAAAAAATGGATTTGGGCGTAATTGGAGTTGAAGACGGCTCAGCTAGAATAAATGAGGTAAAAGAGGGAATTGTAGAAATAATAGAATCTGTTAACCTTGTTGCTAAGACCATTAAAGCTTCTGCAGTTAAAGCAAGTACTCAGTATGAGGCTACGATGCAGTTTGTTGAGGCTGTAGATAACATGTCAAGGTCTGCAAATGAAGCAGCAACATCCTCCACCAATGGTGACTTGGATGATAGCATAGAGTTACAGGCAAGAACTTTAAAAGACCTAGATCAGATATCTCAGCTTTTGCATGAGGCTTCTGGTGAGCTAAAAAATATTGCAGATAAGGTTAAAATATAAATGTTTTATTTAATTTAAAAAATATATGGAAAATAAAGGTATAACATCATCTCTTTGTGGAATACTAATAATAACGGCAAACTGATTCAAATAATTAACTGATTTGTCCCTTTTATAGGGACATTTTTTTTTAGAAAAAACATTTAGGTAAGAAGTTGAACTATTTGTTACAAAAAAATTATAAGGGGTGGCTAAATACACCACTCCTTATAATTAAAGTTAGATTTTTATTTATTGTGGGGTATGATATTTTATTACGAGTAATTTTACATTGCACGTCCAGGAATAATTGCATCAACTACACCATATATTACTGCTCCTATTAATGCACCTAAAAGCGTTACACTATATCCTGGGACAATAAATTTTATAGCATAGATAATAACAGCTGCTAGTATAAAGCCAGATATTCCTCTACCAAATGGAGCAGCATTGATACCTGAAATTTTATTTACTAGCCAGTCCAACAAAGATAAAACTACTGCGGCTAGTAATAGCGAAAACCATGATGAAATCGCAAATCCAGGGGTAAAAAATGCTGTTATAGCTAAAACAACTATTCCTACGACTAACCGTAATAAAAACTGTCCAAATCCTGATCGTTCTCTGTGTTCTACTTTTTCCATAGTAAGGTTATCCTTTCTTTTAAAGAGATATTAACTACCGTATATTTTTCACTTATTTTTGAATGATATGCTGTTAAGTTTTGGGAACAACTATTTAACCAAATATATATATTTTACTAAGGTTAAATAACTCATTTTACTGTTGCTGGCTTTGACTCTCTTGAGGCTTATTTTGCTGCTGTCCCTGTTGCTGACCTTGTTGTTTGTTTGATGACATATTTGATAATATCTGAGGTATTTTGTCCATGAGTTGGCCAGCATTTGCTGCAGCATTTAGTGGCATTATTGATACGTTATCCTTATCAATTACGATTATTGCGTCAGTACAAAGCTTTGCTCCAAGACCAAGTGCACCACCTGCCATATTGGTAGCTGATGCTATCGAACCTAATCCTTGGCTTGACGAACTATTTCCCTGCTGCGGTTTACTTGCTGAGTTGCCACTACCATATCCAAGTGTTACTGAAACAACAGGTAAAAAAGTTTTGTCGCCTTGTGTTACTGGCTTACCTATTAAACCCTCGTTCTGAGTGAAGCTTTCAAGATTAGAAAATAGTGCATCTACATTTTGATTTATGTTTGGGTTCTGATCCATGATAATTTCCTCCTGTTTGTTTTTTGTTTTAACAGATTAATAGTTGCTGTGCCTAAATTTACAATTGCGGTAGCATCTAAATAAATATAGTCACTTTCAGTAAAGAAATCTGGATTGTGCTTAATAGATTCTATATTTATAAATTGTGAAACCACATTTATGGCTCCACAAATGATGCCCGTGGTAGATGGATTTCTATAACCATAACTGGTGTTAATTGTGACATTTTGAGGGTTTATGATTTTAACATACTCCACTACGCTATACTTACTTTTACCTTTTTTTAAATGCATTTGGAATAAATATTTCTTGAAGATATAGAATTTCAGTACAGGCTTGGTAGCTTCAATACTGACTAAAACCTTAATAAGGGGGTATAGCCATAACAGAGTCATTTTCATATATGTTTTTTCAGTATCAAAAACTAACTTAACTCTTAAATCTATTACAAATAGTAAGGTGATAATAACAGCTAAAATAATTAATATTAACAAGACAAAACTTATCATACGACCTCCATTATTAAATTAAATTTCAATACTAGGTTAACCTTGATTGCAAAATTTATGTTTATATTTTTTACAAATGATAATGCATTAGTTAGTCCTAAAAAGTAAATAATACAATAAAACAATATTGAAGGGAGGAGTTACGCAGAACTAAGATAAAAATAGTAGAATAAGTATTGCGTAACAATAAGTAAATGAATGAGAACGAAGTAGAAATTACAACCTATGATAGGTTACTTAGAGCATGGGAGAATTCAATGGAACTTGTACGAGATTACGAGATGTATTCAAAAAGAATCGAAGATCAAGAAGCTAAAAAAGTATTTAAAGAATTTGCTGAGGACGAAGGCATGCATGCGACTACGCTCCGTGGGATGCTTTTGAATTATAAAAAGCAGTAATGATGGCTTCTACCAAATACCATAGTTACTATTTCATACATTTTAAAGTGACCTACAAATGTAATTAATAAATAAAGTAGATATTCAAAAATGCAGGCTATGCTTCTAATATAGCCTGCATTTTTTGTATTAAGGTAGTTGCTTAAAACATGTTATATCAATGAGTCATTTAAAAAAACAAATTGATAATAATAAATATAATGTATTATAACAAAATTTTTAATAATAATATATTTACAATAGTGTGTGCCATATAGTATAATAAACACAGGAGGGATTTTATGATATCAAATAATGATAATGAGTTGTTAGATAGCTTATTACTTGAACTTAGGCGTGGCACTATTATTTTAAGTGTGCTTAGCCAATTAAAATCTCCACAATACGGATACTCTCTAGTAGTACTACTAGAAGGAAAGAAAATTCCTGTTGATGCAGGCACACTTTATCCTCTTTTGCGAAGATTAGAAAAACAGAATTTATTAGTAAGCAACTGGGATGTTGAAGTTGCAAAACCAAGGAAATACTATCAGCTCAGTGATTATGGATCAGATGTATATGCAAGACTATGTGACAAATGGTTTGAAATGGTTAGAAATATGGATGAAATTTTAAAAAGTTAGGGGTAGAGTTATGGATTTAATTAATCGTTACGTGTACGCAGTTACTAAAAGTTTACCTGAGAAGCAACGAGAAGATATTGAAAAAGAATTAAGAACGCTTATAGAAGATATGATTGAACAAAATCATAGTTTGGATACTTATGAGAGCAAGGTTGAAAAAGTACTTATTGATTTAGGTGATCCAGAAAGACTTTCCGATAGCTATCGCGGATCGAAACGTTATTTGATAGGACCTAATCTTTACGATAAATATATACTTATACTCAAGATAGTATTTGGAGCAGTATTTATAGGGATTACTATTGCTATATTTGTAGATAGTATTTTCACTCAGAATCAAAACTTTGGGAGTATTTTTTCTAATTATGCATCAGCTATATTTTCAGCACTTTTGCAGGCTTTTGCCTGGACTACAATTGGATTTGCCATTGCTGAAAGAAATAGCATGAACTTAACGAAAGCTATTTCACACAAAAATGAATGGAGTCCTTCTCAGTTGGCTGTAATTCCCGTAAAAAAAGCACAAATACCTTTCTCAGAGCCTATTTTAGGGATTGTTTTTACTACAATTTTTATAATTTTACTGTACTCAGCACCTCAGCTTTTTTCAGCACGTTTCAGTAACAATAATGGAGTTGCAATAATACATGTATTTAATTTAGAAGTAATACAAGGGTATAAATTAATACTTGTATGTTTATTTGTAATTAGTATATTTAAGGAAGTATTAAAGCTTTATTTTAGAAGGTGGTCACTAAAACTTTCTATTTTAATTTCAATTTTGAGTATTCTAGCAACAGTTTTATTGTTAGCTGTATTTATGAATAATAATGTTTGGAACCCGAACTTCGCAAGTGAATTGATAAAGCATACGAATTGGTCTTATGATATCGCTACACTATTGGAGAAAATAAAATCTGGGCTTATAGTTGTGGTTATTTTAAGCACGGTTATAGACATTCTAACAATATTATGTAAAGGCATAAAGTATAATACTAATTCGCATTAAATATGATATTGCGAAACGATATTGCGAAATGATATTGCGAAACGATATTGCGAAATGATATTGCGAAATGATATTGCGAAATGATATTGCGAAAAGTTAATGCTAAATGATAATGTAAGTTTATTTGTAAGGTTATATGAGAAGTGCCCTATTAGGGAATTAATCCTATAGGGCACTTTATTTAGTGGGTATTCTTCTATTGCATTTTATCTTCTTTCATTATTCGAGATACTTAAGATATTTAATTATAGCATTTACTTGGAGTTCTCCTTTTACTTTAGTACAAGTGTAGCAATTGGTGCTAACGTCTTATAATTATACGAGGAGACAATTCCATCCTGAATATAATAAAGCTCATCACCAATATATAAAGCACGACGGCCATAAGGTATATATAATCCATAGACTTCAGGCTGGATATAAGCTACAATACCTTTCAGCTTAATTGTGTTGTTACCAAAGTTGAAAACTGCAGCGCCATGTTTAGAGTTACCTGAAGTATCGGTAATCGAAGCATCAAAAACTACGTTACTGGAAGCAGAATCGAACATTGCAGCTTTGTGGTCATAGAATATATCAGCGTAGCTGCCTGAGTCACCAAGTACATAGTTTGAGATTTCTTTGGGCTTACCTACATCTGATACATCAAACAGCGATAGTTTAATTCCGCCCTGTCTTGTGCCTATAACCACATCTTTGCCAGAAGAGTCTTTTTTAAAAATCTCATAGGTATCCTGTCCTATGCCTAAAATTAGATTTTCGCCAACAGGGTGGAGGTAATTACTGAAGCCTGGTATTTTCAATTCTCCCGTTACTTTAGGGTTCTTTGGATTGGATAAGTCAAACACAAATAGAGGATCCATTGTCCTAAAGGTTACAATATAGCCCTTGTCTCCCATAAAACGAACGGAATATATACGTTCTCCTTTTGCTAAGCCAGTCACTGAACCATAGATATTGAGGGAATCGTCCAGTATAAACAAATTATTTTCATTATTCCAAGTTGTAGCCACTCTGAAGTATCCGTTATACTCATCCATCGAAAACTGATTTAGGATATAACCCTCTACTTTACCAGAGCCGGCATAGCCGATATTCATTCGATTAATTTTGAATTTTGTTACTGTAGACATACCATCGTAGTCATTAGCAGTTAGATAAAGGTATGAGCTGTTCATATATATAAGATGACTAGAGGTAGTAATAGCCTCAACTTGTGTTTTTTCCTTATCATTAATATTTACTGCAGATATAACAACGTAGCCGGAGGAAGGGTGGCCTGGCATTATCATAATATCTTTTAAAGGTAATGAAACAGGCTTCTCGTTGGATATAGTATCCTTCATCATAGGCACAACCACATCATTGTATAAATATGTATTGGTAATAAGGTAGACTATAGCACCATTTTTACGACTTGATTGATAGTTGCCCTCCATCTCATGACCCTTAACAAATACAGGGCTTTTACGATCTGAAATATTGTAAATATCAATAAAACTATAGCTTTTTGAGTAATTGGGCCTAATCCTTTTAGAAATTGTAGCTGTATCATTTACCGATACGTCATCTTTTCCATGGGGTACTGTGGGCTCAGAATGCTGGAACTTCGTTCCAACTAAGACAAGACGATTTCCCTCAATATATATTTCACTTACAGTTTTATCTTGGGGAAGTTTAATTGTTGCTGTATCCTTCAATTTACCCTTGTCAGTGCTAACAATACGAACTGCATTATTTCCTGCAATATAAATGTATTTACCATCTGTTTTTACTATGTCGGCCTCATCAATTCCCTGTACCTGTGTATTGGTAGTGGAGTAGCCAGTATCAGCTGTGGCTTTTGACGTTGTAGAACTGCTTTCGGCACTGTTTGTGGAATTGGAGGTGCTTCCAGCTGCCTGATCTGTAGAATTGGAAGTATTTTCAGTTGTACTAATAGAATTGGCCGTGTCAGTTTTTATGCTATCAGAAAATCTTATTAAACCATCAGTCAGGCCACTTTGCTGTGTCATCATTGATTTTAGTTGATCCATTGACTGGGCTTTTAGCGCTGATCCTATTTTTAATTTTATATCAGCTACAAGAGTTTTATCTTTTTGTAGGTCAATTTTACTGTCACTTATCGCAATTATCTTATCATAGTATGAAACTTCACGTCCCAAGATATCTTCGCAGATAACTCTTAAAGGTACCATAGTTCGATCGTTAAGGATAATGGTCTTGGTGTCCATTGGGATTTCCGTATATGAATTACCATCCGTTTTAATATACTTACCCTCACTTATTGGAAATAAGAATCTCTTACCATTAAAATCGATGATGGCCTTTCGTCCTACCGCATCATAGCTAACCTTAGCTTTAAAATATTCTGACAGTGCACGAAGAGGTACTAAAGTGCGGTTATTTACAATGGTGGCCGAGACATCTAAATTTTCTGGGTCGAGTGATGAAATTTTACCTTGCGACAGTATAAGAGGACTACCTGTATGCAGGTATATTCCACTGCCCAGAAGGCCTTTTGTGGTTGTGTTGGCTTCTGAGACTGGTAGTGCTGATGATTGAGCTAAAGCAGGTGTTATTGTACTGGTAAGAATTGCAATTGAAAGAAATAGGATTCTACATGCTGAAATTGGCTTTTTCACGTTAAAATACCTCCTTAGTGCCGCTACCGCTGCGACACAAATAGTAATGGAAAATGATGTGCGGTAAACACCACTTTGTATAATTAGACTGAGGAGAAGTTACACTACAAAGCACGGTGAGGTGAGTCGTAGGGAAAGTTCAGTTATATAGTTCTGTTTATGATATAGACGATAATAGTTAAATCGTAATTCCATATATGATATAGACGATAATGTTAAATTGTAGTTCCATTTTACTCCCCAAAAATATAAAACAATATATAAACAATATATAAACAATATATAAACAATATAAAATATATAAACAATATAAAACATATAAAACAATATTAGGACCAGTTGACACCATTGTAGAAATATAGTGTAGCTTCTTCATTAGACTTACATTCTCCGTTTCTTGCTTGTCATTTTACTCGAATAGAGATTGACAATGCTGTTCCTCGTATGAAAGAATAGTTATCACTTGATAAATAAATTATGGGCTGGATAATATAGTAATGAATTAGTATTGAACAATGTTTGCATATCTCAAGATGTTAAGTCGCATAATGCGACTATTAACGGTTACTAACCGTTTAAATGCAAACTAGTATAAGGAATTCCCGAGGACGTCTGACAAACAAAGGATTACAGAAAAATCATGATTAAAATAACTGACTTAAAAATACCACTAACATATGATTTAGAAATGCTTGAGGACATTGCGGCAAAAAGGCTTCGTATAGAGCACAGTCGTATAGAGAGCATAAGTATTGCGAAACGCTCAGTAAATTCGCGTGACAAACAGGATATCTATTTCGATATGACTATTGTTGTGTGTGTTTCAGGAGACGAAAACGAAATTCTTTCACTAATATGGGACAAATCCGTCTCCAAAGAAATAGAGCTATTTTACCCTATGTCGAAAGAGAAAAAACTCAAAGAACGCCCCGTGGTTGTAGGTTGTGGCCCGGCGGGGCTATTTGCGGCGCTAATTCTAGCTGAAGCAGGAGCAAAACCCATTCTGCTGGAGCGAGGTCTTGATGTGGATAGCCGCAGGCAAAAAGTCTTAAAGTTCTGGCAGACGGGAATACTTGATACTGGAACCAATGTACAGTTTGGTGAAGGAGGTGCTGGTACTTTCTCGGATGGCAAGCTCAAAATTGGATACAAGGATTTTCGAAAAATGAAGGTACTTAGAGAGTTTGTGGAGGCTGGTGCACCGCCTGAAATCATGTATTTAAGCAAGCCACATATTGGCACCGACCGATTGCACAAAACTGTTAAGGGAATCAGGGAGAAAATTATAAGCCTCGGTGGTGAGGTGCGCTTTAATGCAAATGTAAAAGAGACATTACTTAAGGATGGACATGTGACAGGGGTACGTTTTCTAGAAAACGGGGAAAACACTGAAATTTACACAGATAATGTAGTCATGGCTATTGGACATAGTTCTCGCGATACTTTAGAGAGTCTACTTCTTAGCGGTGTTCATATGGAACAAAAGCCCTTCGCAATGGGAGTACGTATTGAACACCCACAGCAGATGATAGATAAAATACAGTACGGTGCCTTTGCCGGAAACCCCGCGCTTGGTGCAGCAGACTACAGAATGGTAGTGCATCTGCAAAACGGGAGAGGTGTATATACCTTCTGCATGTGCCCAGGGGGGACAGTAGTTGCGGCGACCTCAGAGGAAAACAGAATAACAACAAATGGAATGAGCGAGTTCGCTCGAGCTGGTAGAAATGCCAACACCGCGCTTTTGGTGACTATTGAGAAGAAAGACTTGGGGAGCGACGATCCACTCGCAGGGGTCATGTTTCAGCGTAGGATAGAGGCCGCTGCCTTTTCGGCTGGAGGCGGAGGATATAAGGCGCCAGTGCAAAGGTTGGAGGATTTTCTCCACAAGCGTAAAACGACAGCTTTTGGGGAGGTACTACCTACCTATCTACCAGGAACTGAGTTCTCCGAGGTGGATTCCTATTTACCAGACTATATCACAAATTCTCTGCGACAAGCTATAATCGAAATGGGTGAGTGGATGCCAGGCTGGGCTTATCCAGATGCGTTACTAACGGGGGCCGAAACGCGCAGCTCCTCCCCTGTGAGGATTACAAGGGGAGATAGCTTTGAGGCTCTTGGTATCAAAGGTCTTTATCCTTGTGGAGAGGGAGCTGGATATGCAGGAGGCATCATTTCGGCTGCAGTGGATGGAGTGATTTGTGCAGAACAGATACTGAGCAAATAATCCACTGAATATATGATTATAAGTAATCAAATTTACTAGTAATAAAACTCAGGATGTTGCTTTAGGAATATGATAAAATAAATTAAATGTGGTATTATAAAGAAGACTTATTTCGGAGTTTGGTATTGCGTATCTCCTAGTTATACAATTGGGAATATCGGTAAATGCCACTGCTGTAAGGATATATATTAAAGAAATGGTGGTTATTAATAATGAGGTTGACTTCCCAAAAAATATTATCAAAAAACAAAACATATAAAGTGGAAATAACTGGATTAACACACGAAGGTCAGGGTGTAGGCAAGATTGATGGGTTTGTAGTGTTTGTAGACAATGCACTTATCGGTGAAATAGTTGATGTGCAAATAACTAAACAGACAAAGAGCTACTGCGTTGGTCATATTACAAAAGTACAAAAGCCTTCCGAAAAAAGAAAGGAGCCGTTTTGTCCTGTTTACGATAAATGTGGTGGATGTTCGATACAGCACATGTCATATGAAGCGCAGCTAGAATTTAAAACTGATACTGTTCGCCAGAATCTAAAGAGAATTGGTGGACTTGAAAATGTTATGGTGCACGATACTATTGGCATGGATAGCCCCTTTCATTATAGAAATAAGGTCCAGTACCCAGTAGGGTCTTATGGCTCAGATATAAAGATAGGCTTCTATGAGAAGGGTTCTCATAATATAATTGATAGCAATGTGTGCGATATACAGCCACAAGAAAGCAATGAGATAAGAGATGTTGTACGTGATTTTTTCAAGGCTAGAGGCATAAGCATCTATGATGAGAAGACAGGCAAAGGCTTTTTACGCCATGTAATGGTTCGAATGGGCTTTAAAACCAATGAGATAATGGTGGTACTAGTTGTAAATGGAAAAAAGATGCCTAAATCTGAGGAATTGGTAAAGCTCTTGTGTGGTAAATTTGAAAATATTAAGAGCATTATTATAAATGTAAACACTAAGAACACTAATATCATTCTAGGTGAAAAAAATGTATGTATATATGGGCAGGAGTACATTTCTGACTATATTGGAAAGTATAAGTTTAACATCTCACCTCTATCATTTTTCCAAGTCAATCCCATCCAAACAGAGGTGATGTACGAGAAGGCCTTGGAATATGCAGGACTTACGGGTAACGAAACTGTTTTTGACTTGTATTGTGGCATAGGAACTATATCACTTTTCTTATCAGAAAAAGCGAAAAAAGTCATCGGGGTAGAGATTGTCCCAGATGCGATTGAAGATGCAAAGAAAAATGCCGTCCTGAACCAAGTGACAAATACTGAATTTATTTTGGGAGAAGTAGAGACAGTGATACCACAACTGTATAAAGAAGGCATTCGTGCAGATGTTGTCGTAATAGACCCACCAAGAAAAGGCTGTGACGAGGTATTGCTAAATGCACTTGTTGATATAAAGCCGCAAAGGATAGTATACGTGAGCTGTAACCCGTCCACTCTGGCACGCGACCTTAAGTATTTGTGTGAGCATGGCTTTGAGGTGAAGGAAGTTCAGCCAGTGGATATGTTTTCTTGGACCGGGCATGTAGAAGCGGTATGCCTGATTGAGCGCGTTGAAAGCATTGATAAATAAGGGGTTTGGGCGTTCTTGGGGCTTTAGTAATAAGGTGACCCTTGAGAATATAAAAAAGATGACACAAAGGTCAAAGTAGATATTTCAATATATCTACGAGATTCGGATATTTCTTTACATTATGCTTTGCATTCAAATAAAAAAGGATTGATATAAAGCAGCTCTTGGAATCTGGCGCCGGTAATTTTATCACAGCTGCTTCTGCCACTTTTGATTCGGAACCATGGCACTGTTGTCAATGTTTCATCGGGAATTGCCCACTTACCGCTGTCAATAGAGCCAAACTACTGCGCAACAAAGGCAGCGCTGTATTCCATGACTCAAAGTATGAGAATTCAGTATGGAAAAATGGGTGTAGAGGTTGTAGAAATTTTATATCCGGAGGTTAATACGCCTTTTCAGGAAGGCCATGCAACTGCGAGAGCAATAAGCCCTCAATTGGCGGCCCGGGAAGCGCTGAGGCAATTAAACCTTGGCCAGGATGAAATATACGTCAAGAGGAGCAGAATATTGTATGAAATAAGCCGCTGGATGCCAAAACGCGTAGGCTGGGCTGGCATAGAAGGGGATTCATTTGATTTAAATACTGGAAAGAAATTGAGTCTAAAAGATATATTTAATGTTAGTAATGACGAATATATGATTTTTTATCTTTCAAAGAATTCATTAGTGGCTTTCTATCCTAAATATGCTTTAGTAGATGGAGCAGCCGGACCAGAAAAAGAGGCATCCTGTCAAGCTACAAATTGTATACTTGGGGGATGTCTCTTGATGATTGACATTTAATAATCTTTGATTTTGTATATAGTAAAAACATAAGTATATTCTTATTTATATAGTTCGGGATACAACTCTTTTGCAAGTTTCTCTAATCCGTCTAAACTTTGATAGCTATATGCGAATAGATGATTATAATTTGCAACGAACACTTGATTATCCTTAATGGCTTTCATGCTTTCGAGTTTAGGATTTGTGAGAACTCCATTTATTGTGGGATTTTCATCTTTTTGCGTTGCATCTTCACCTTCAGTGTCCCAGTGAAGTGTAACAAGAACATCAGGATTCGCTTCGATTAATGATTCAATACTGATATCACCCTGCACATTTTCAAATACATTTTTAAGTTTAAGCATTTTGAACATGTCATTAAAAAATGTTTCGCCATAAGCAGAAAAGATGTAGAAACTTTCAGCTTTACCGTCATGAATATATCCAAAAGATTTATCCTGATTTATAGTGCTTAAAGTTTTTTCCACTGCATCCTGTCTTGCTCTTAACTCACTGGCAAATTTATCAGCTCCTTTTGATACATTAAAAATCTTCCCAATCATTTCTATATCCTTGTATATGGATTCAAATGTACCACCGGTTATAGAAGATTCCATAACATATGTTTTTATACCCATCTCATTTAGTGCGTCGACAGTACCCACACCCCAGTCGGCATTGTCAAAAAGTCCACCACGTCCAAAAATAAAGTCAGGGTTAACACTCATTGCAACTTCTTTGCCTATATATGATTTTCCGAGATTTTTGAGTTTATTGAATTCAGTCTCTACAAGTGTATCCGGTTCACCAAATACACCACCGACCCCTACGATTTTATCACCGAGTCCAAGATGAATTAAAAATTCGGCAGCAGTACGTGTTGTTGCTACGATTCTTTCGGGTGCTTTATCAAATGTGATCTCTTTTGCTGACCACTCAGTGCCACCCTCTACTTTTGTATAGTTTTTCACAACAAGAGGATAAACTGTATTTGTATCCACTACTGTAGAAGTAGCTGCAGTGGTATCTACAGTAGTTTCTGGTGTAGTTGAAGTTGCAGCTGAATTTGTTGCTGCCTGTTCTGTTGTTCCACAACCACCTAGTATCATAGTCAGAGCCAATATCATTACCATTGTAAATGCTAATATCTTCTTCATAAAATTCTCCTTAAATTTGATATAGAAAGCTTAAATTGTTTGAAATAGGATTTTCGAATATCCTACAGTTAACATCATATAAAGTAGTAACCAGTTCTTCTGTAAAAAGATCCTTTGGTTTTCCGTGTGCGATTATTTCACCTTTTTTCATGGCATAAATATAATCGCAATATTCTGCGGCCATCTGCAAATCATGCAATGCTGCCAGTATACCAATATTTAATTTTTTAACACAAGAGAGTACTTCCAACTGATATCGGATATCAAGATGATTTGTCGGTTCATCCAATACCAGAAATGCAGGTTGTTGTGCAATTGCACGAGCCAGAATTACGCGTTGCTTCTCTCCTCCTGACAGAGTTAAATAACTTCTATCAGTATATTCAATCAAATTAGTTTGATTCAGTGCACGATACACGATATCCATGTCTTCTTTTGTATCGGAATCCAATAGCTTTTTATGGGGGGTTCGCCCAAGCATTACCATTTGAAATACCGTTAAATCAAAATTTAATTCATTGAACTGACCAACCACGCTCATTTTCTGTGCTACTTTTTTAGGTGAGGTGTTTAATAAATCCAGATCATCTAGAAAGACTGAGCCTGCTTTTGGTTTAAGGCTCTTATAAATACTTTTTAGCAAGGTTGATTTACCACATCCGTTAGCACCGATAATGCCCACAAATTGCTTGTTTTCCACAAGTAGTGAAACATCTTTTACAATTTCTTTTTTGTCTAAAGATACACTCAGTTTTTGAACATTAAGTTGCATATTACCCTCCAAATTTATAGCCCTTCTTCACAATAATATAGATAAACAACGGTGCGCCGATGATAGATGTAATAATACCAATTGGTAACTCCACATTTTTAATTATTACTCTGGATATTACATCTGCCCATATTAAAAACAATGCGCCAATCAATGCTGTCATTGGCATCATGCGTTTATGATCCGAACCGACTATGCCCCTGACAATATGGGGGATAATCAGGCCGATAAAGCCAATCATTCCCGAATATGCAACAACTACTCCTGTTATAAGTGAAGTAAGCAGCATATAATACCTCCTGTATTTGGAAAGAGGAATGCCTAATGTTGTCGCAGCCTCGTCTCCTAAAAGCATGGTATTTAAAATACGATGCTGGAATAGGAAAAACACGGTTATAACACTGACAACAACAGCGAGAATAGGAACTTTGCTCCAGCTGGATGAAGCAAGGCTCCCCATTGCCCAAAAGGTAACTGATTTAATTCCTTCTGAGTTATTGGCAAAATATACAATAATACTCGAAAATGAACTGAACAAGGCACTGATAACCGAACCGGACAACACGAGTTTCATTGATGTCATACGCCCGCCGATGCTTGAGAGCATTAAAACAGACAGAGAGGCTATAACTGCTCCCAAAAAGGCACTGGTTGCCAAACCAAACTGAGAGAAGAGTGATCCACCTCCAAACCCAATAAGAATAGCAAATGTAGCTCCGAATGAAGAACCGGATGAAATGCCTAATATGTACGGATCAGCAAGTGGATTCTGTACCAGCGCTTGCATAACGGCACCACTGATTGCAAGTGCCATTCCTATAAAAACAGCAAATAAGACTCTTGGAACTCGGACTTGCCAGATAATGTTAACAAAAGATTTAGGTATATCTTCAAGGGAACCCAATGTACCACCAGATATCTTACTAACTAGAATGTTATATGTTTGCTTAAGTGGAACATCAGCCTGTCCTACTGATGCTGAAAAGCATAGAGAGAATATGATAGCAGCCAGCAAAAGGAATACGACGGTGATATAGACTCCCGTATTTTCAAATAGTAATCGTTTAATCTTTATAAAAACACCTCCTTAACTCTAATGATTTTTTTACTCACTCACAGTTAGCGTATGCTAACTGCAAAAAATATATCATATGATTTTTCCTGCGTCAAGTGAAAATAGCAAAAAGATGATAATGATAATCATTTTCGTTAATGTGACTTGGATACTTTCAAATTAAAAACGAAGTTATTAAAACTATTTATAAAGTTACGCGTCTATACATACCAGATATATTATTCAAATATTATTCATTAACGGATAATATTTATTAGGTAGTTGCGAAATGACAGTTTGAAGAAATGTGGAAAATATTTTGCTAAAATGCTTGATAATCAACAGGTTTTTAGTATGATTTTGGTTTTTTGGCTAACTTTAATAAGCCTGAGCTGTTCTTTGAAATTTTAATAGCTTTTATGCAATAAGTGGCTTAATGCTCCTTATGTATTGTGGATATTTTAGGTGTGATGCTAGTATGACTGTGAGTTGACTTGCAATCCCGGCTATGAAAACATCTGCTTTGGTTGTAAGGTGGTTCCTAGTTTTTCTTCCGGCAATGCACATGTTTGTTTTTAGATGATTGATAGCCTTTTCAACAACCACTCTGATTTTATACAATTCAACCCATTTTTCAGAGTCGCGTTGGATACCGGGAAACATTCGGAAATCCATGTTTTTATAGGTTTAGGTAGTACGACCTTTAGCAGCAGTACTGCAAGGCTCCTTACAGTTACAGGACCATTGCCCTTTTTTGTAAGACATTTTGGGGCAACCCCATTTAATGCGATCAGCACGCCCTTTTTCATGGCAAGGTCCTTGATACTTCATCTGAAGAGATGAGTCCTTTGGGCAAACAGGATATGTGGGCCATAAGGTAATGATTTATTCATGCACTTTGAGTATTCAAGAGAAGAAGATTTGCTGAAAATTGCAAAATCATTACATAATTATATAATATTACACTCTTGTAGAGAAAATTCTAGATTGTTGATAGCTAATCTTAGTTGGCATTGCCTACGATTTGCCAACGGTGGTAAAATATTAATAGGTTATTTACGATAATGATAGATATCAATAAATATTATAAATTCTTTTAGATAGGCTATTATCTACACATAATGAGTAAAATCTCGTTACAGCAAAAGATTCCACATATCCCATATTAATTTTACGAGCCACGTGGAGACTATTGTTTTAATATCGATAAGTGAGACTCTGGCCTGATGTCGTAAACTTATATGAGCAGTAGGTTCATAATTGGAAAATAGAAGCCTATTTTATGAATAAAACGAAGCTAAGCAACAGAATTCGAACAGGTTTTCGGGTTTGTAAACTCTTAATAGGAATAAACTCTTAATATGAATTTACAAAACAAGATCATTATGCTAAAATTGGTTTTAATCAACATTGAAAATATCAATGTACAAACAAGTTAACAAATATACAATTTGGGGGGCAAACAATGAAGAAAAAATTTTTATCTACCGTAACTGTTCTTGTGCTAATTTCTTTTACTACAGGAGTATTTGCAGCATCGAATGTTACCGCTATCAAAGCGTTCCTGAACAAAGGGATTGTCATCAATATTGATGGCACAAAATTCCAACCAAAGAACGACAAAAAAGTCATCTTATATCCTATTGTGTATGATGGAAAAACATATGTGCCAATAAAGGAGCTTTCCGAAGAGCTTGGTGCTACTGTCACATATGACAGTAAAGGCAACGGTACATATAATATAACCGGCACAGCTAGTGAAGAAGGTGTACCGACTGAGGACGGCGTACCAGCGGACGATGGTAATTCACCAAGCGGTTCAACAACAGGTGCAGATGGTACGTTAGGCTCACCTATCCCATTGAATCAAAAGTTTACCTATTCAGCAACTTCTCAGTTATCGGCGAAAGCTCCTAAGATTAGCGGCACATATTCTTGTACTGTAAAAAAAGTTACTCCGATTACCAAGGATGAGATTACAGCATTAGGAATTAAGAATCTTAAAGATGATGCAAGAATAGAATATGTGATGGCCACCATACTGTGGGAAGTTGAAGATGCAAAAGTCCTGTTAAACAATTCAGGCATGAAACTTGGTTTGTCAACATATTGGCTCCCTGGCACCTGGAAGATAGAAACACAGAATGGAAGTTGGATTATTGGAACAAGAGACTATGGTTTTGAAGGCTGCCTCAATAATGCGATAAATAAAGCCGGAACTACAAGATTGGATGTTGGTATGACGGGATCGTACTCTGCAGAAGGAAAAGCACTTCTTCCAGTTTATAAGAATGATTCCAATTATTTATTGCTTAATAAAGCGGGTGAGAAGGATACTGAAAAAGCTAAAATTTACTTTAACCTGAACTAAAATTTACCAAGATACACTATGCTAAATAAGTGATGCAAAAATCAATACATAATATGATCCCTCTAAAGTATACAGTGTAAATACACAAAAATACTTTAGAGGGATTATTTTATGTCTAGAAAACCAAATAAGCCTATGTAGAAAAGATACGAGCCTGCTAAGATTATTTTTCGGAAGACGTTCCGCTTCTCATATAATTCTTGAAAATATAGTTCCATTTGTTGTGGTGTATAAGGCATGTTGTGATTCATCCACCATTTAATCAATTCAATGAAGGTACTTGTTATATGATTCGTTAGGATTACTATGGGCACTTTTAGGCTGTCGGCTATCCGATAATTGTGTTGTAAGATATTTTTTAATTTTTTCATTCCAGTAGACTGTTTCGCAATGAAAAGGACAGTGATGATGTTATTTCCGTCCAGTCATGGACTGCTCACCAGAGATGGAGAACGCTAGGAATAATATTAGTTTTTCTTGATTAATTTCCTAACATTGGATATAATTGCTTTATCAAAATGAAGGAGGTTCTATTAATAATGATTATTATTTGTTAATTTGTTTTCTTTAAAGAAAATAAATATGGTTTAAAGGAAGTATTATGCCTAATTGATTGGGTTTAATTGGTTGCTTCTTTTTACGTAACAAGTAGTTGAAAGAATCATTTTATAGAACTAAAATTCATATTGATATTGCACTTTTTTAATACGAGACGCAGAGGTTTGCTCTGTTTATCTAATATAATATATTTGCATAACAATACGATTTTATGACTGTAAGAGGCTGAGGCTTTCTTGCAGTCTTTTTTGTTTTTCTATAAAACCTATCAATCAGCGTTAAGTCTAATGATTAAAGCTACTAAAAACAAAATAAATAATTAGGGAGTGTCAAATATGAAGTTATATAACAGAGAATACAACGAGTTTCAAAATGATTTCGAGAAGATGTGGGAGTTCATAAAAAATGATTATAAGGACAAAAAATACTTTATTTGGACATTGGGAAGATTGGGAGATTGGAAGTTTGGAATTTGGAATGAGAAAAAATACATACCGTCATTCTTAAGCAAAAATGCTCGGTTATGGTTTACATCATTTCATGAATTAGTTGGCTTTGTTATTTCTGAAGAAGGTGATAATGCATTTTGTATGTTTACAAAACAAGGTTATGAGTTCTTATATGAGGATATTATGAATTGGGTAGTTGAAAACTGGAAAAACCGAGGTACGAGTATTGTAACTGAGGTTCATGAACATCAAGAAAATTATATGAGGGTTTTAGAAGATAAAGGCTTTGTAAATAATGGTTTAGTCGCAAAAACAAGGAAATATAATCTCCAAAATAAAGCTATGGAAGAAATTATTCTTGATAGTGAATTTAGAATAGTAGATATGAAAATGAACCAGGATTATAAAGGTAAAAGATTATTACAAGAGAATGCCTTCAGAAATGACAATGATGTAACTGAAATAAGCCTTTTAGCATATGAGTATTCGAGGGAGTGTCCATGCTATAACCCATATTTTGATTTGTCAGTAATAGATAAAGAAGGGGTTCATGTTGCTGGATGTTGTGGATTTGTAGATTATGAAAATAAGTTCGCTGAAATTGAAAGAGTCTGTACACACAGCGAATACAGAAGAAGAGGATTTGCAGAAGCAGTAATTAGAGAGTGTTTTAAACGGTTAACAAATAATGGGTTCACTTATGCTTATATAACTGGGTTTAACGATGGAGCAAATCACTTGTATGACAAGCTTGGGGCTGTTGAACAGAAAAATTGGTATCATTATGAGCTTCCTCCAATGATAGGTCTATGAAACTTCATGAAAGTTTGGACTTTAAGTAGGAAGGTAGAATCAGAAGAGCTATCTTTACAAATGGGAGCTATTATGATGAAGTACTCTACGCGATGACTGTGAGGAGTTTGATGTTATTGATAAGAAATTTATATATTTAATGAGAAGTGAGGTGCAGAGTTATGTCTAGAAATTCAATGGGATAGTAAAACGAACACAGTAACTGTAGATGATATAAAGTAAAAAGAGACAGTAATTTTAAAGGAGCAGAGCTGCTCCTTTTTTGTTGTTCGCCTTAGTAGGCATAATTAACAGGTATTATTTGCAACAGAGCAAATTTAGTAATCTTTCTAGTAACACTATCCAGAAATTATTTTAAATCAGAACCTTATTCGGCATATTCTAATTCGTTCCACAATTTTACTGTTTTCTTTTCGTAACTAAAAACCTTCTCCATTGCCTTATCTAACTTTGAACAGATAGCCTTTTTAATATCGTCATAATCTTGTTCAAAAAAATCATCTAACTGATTAGGATTTGCTAAAATAACATTAAACGATTCAAAGGTTTTCCATTGCCAATTTTCTACATTGCTAGGAAAATCATTATCAGGTGTTAAATATATATATATTACGTCAAATCCGTCATTTTTTGAATATGTTAAGTCTACTTTTTATTGATTTCATCCTTCTTCCTCTAAAAATCGGTCACTATCGAAGTATAAATATCTTTGCCTGAACACTATTACCGTAAAAAGATAATGAGTGTATCCTTATTTGTTCCTATAATTTACTTATAGTTTTTTAACTGCTAAAACAGTGTATATAGCATCATTAATTTTAGTCTTCCTCAAAATGTCAAAGCCAATTAATGATAATGCCTTTTTGAGTTCCTCTTAAGGAGGCCATAACAAAATCAATACTGTTATATTGAATACTTAAGTTTTCAATATAATCTTGAATCAGTTCAATATTAGTAAGTCCTTTTTCCTTAGCCTTAGCTTCTATGACGCTGAGCATACTTCTATCAGGATCCATAGCGTACACTTTTCTAGATGTATTTTCTGCCATAGGAATTGTAAAAAAACCTGAGCCAGCACCAACATCGAGTAAAGTATGATTTTTTTGAATTGGCATTTGGCTAATAAGTGTTTGGGGTGGTATAAGAAGCTCCCTTTGTTTACTATCTAAAATATTTCTAACTCATTTTTTACACAATGTCATAAATACGTTTTTCTTTAAGGTGGTTCACCATTTTCTCTTCGGCGTCTCTCATAACCTTTTCCATGTGACAAGCGCAATTCTCGTCCATTTCACAAGTGAAAAGTGCTCCGCTGCCTTCAATGGCTTGAATGACGTCATAAAAGCTTATTTCAGTCTTAGGCTTTCTAAGACTATAACCTCCATTTGCTCCAGGTGTAGATTGAATAAGATCAGCCTTGACTAATTAAGTTAGGATCTTGGACAGGTAGGTAGGCGATATATTCATGTGACTAGCTAAAGCCTGAAGACTTAAATTGTCTTTGCCTTCTTGCTTAACGAAATAGGCCATTATATGCAAAGCGTAATTCGTTGCTTTCGTATACTTCATAGTAGTCCCTCCACATAGATATTACAGACTGTATTTGTCTGTAATTATATGCTATGGATTTTATTGTTTCAATAACAATTTATAAAAACTTACCTCCGACACTTATAATTATAATAGAGGTAAAGATAACACAAATAATGTCAAGATAGTATTATTTATTCTTTCAAAAAACAGTGGTACAATTGGCTCGTGAATAATGAGAATAATTGATTAAAGGGTGTCTTATTCATATTTCATATTATTATCTAACTTTATTCTAATTCTATTATACATGGATTAGGGGTAAAGAATATGCTGTTAAAAATATGGAGGTGGTAATCTCTAATCGTGTCGGCACGAGATTGATACATTGTATTTAACCAAAGAACCAAGCGGTGAACGTAAGCGTTTGGTGTTAAAATGCATTCCCGATCAAGTGCGAAGTATAATGTCGGTTCTTGAGAATGCCGAGAACGGTAATAAGAGAATCAAATGCCGCTGGCTGGAACACTCAAATTATATGTTCATAGAGAATAAGCTAGGTTATTGAAAAGCGGCGCAATACAATCTGACTAGTCGAGTACTAAAACAAAAGATAATCAAAACAGAAAAGTAAAAAACAGATGATAATCCCCTAGATGTATTGTAAATCTAAGGGAATTTGCTTTATGTATTAGCTCAGTAACCTTTAAATACTGTTGGGCTATTGCAGAGATAGACTCATATAAAAATGAGTTCTCTAATTTTATACAAAGTTAATGGAGGAAAAAAATGTTTAAGTCGCATTCTGCTCGTAGGATTATAAGTATGTTTTTGTTATTGTCATTTTTTTGCACTACTTTTTTTACTTTAATACCGGTTACAACAGCCGATGCCGCAGTAGTCTCATACAGGATTAAAAACCGTTTTACCGGCGAATACTTGATGCACCAGGAAAACGCAGAAGATAAAGTCCAGTATGGCGCTTTAAATACCGAATTGGATAGCATGAAATGGGTATTAGAGGATGCCGCTAATGATGGTACTGGCTCAACCAGAATAAAGAATGTTAGTACAGGTGACTATCTACATCTAGAAAATGTAACTGGATATGTACAGTGCGGCGCATTAAATGATAAAGCATTGAGTATGATGTGGTATCTGAAAGATGCTGGGGACGGGTATGTGAGATTTAGATGCGTCTGGCCGGACCATGCTGATTATTTGCACATAGAGAATAAGCTAGGGTATGTTGAAAGTGGCGCAGTTCCGCTGGAATGGCATACCGCCCAATGGGTATTGGAAGCCGCTGATTCAAATGCATTAGAAGCTTTCACGATTTCTCCTACTAAGGTTGTAGATAATAACAGGGGAAAAGAAGCTAACGTGATTTCACCAACCGAGATTAAGTCAAATTATTACGGTACAGACCAAACTTGGAAACAAAGCCAAATCACCTCAGCATTGCCGCAGTTCAAGGCTCCATCATACCCGATTCTGGAAGCATTATACAATATGTCGCTAGAAGAGGCATTAAAAGATATTAGGACGGACGGAGCTTTTAGGGCCGGAGATTCATGGCCGGGTGTATGGACAAGAGATGTAAGCTACAGCTCACAACTCGCATTGTCGTGGATAATGCCGACAAATGCAAAAGCCTCTTTAATGGCAAAAACATATACAAACCCGGATGAAGTAATTCAGGATACAGGTACAGGCGGTTCCTGGCCAGTTTCGACTGACAGGGTTGTATGGGGTATTGCCGCATGGGAATATTATTTGACAACAGGTGACACCGCTTGGCTGAGTACTGCTTATGACTTATTGAATAACACACTTCAAAAGGATCAGCATGTTGCACTTGATTCGAATATCGGGCTTTTCAACGGTGAAACTTCACTTTTAGATTGGCGAAATCAGACATACCCTGATTGGTTCTCTGACCTTCCAGGGAAAACAGGTACTACATATGAAAACAGGTACATAGCCGAATCGAAGGCATTAAGTACCAATGTTCTATACAGCCAAGTATATTCAATACTTGGGAAAATGGGTACTGCGCTTGGAAAACCGAGCACTGAAATCAGCAACTGGAATAGCAAAAGTTCAGATTTAAAGACTGCAATCAACAATAAGTTCTGGATGAGCGACAAAGGTTATTATGGGATGTTCCTATATCCACGCTCAGTGGGCTATGCGTTGTCACAGAAATCAGATGCATTGGGTCTGGGTTTGTCAATGTATTATGGAGTTGCTGATCCTTCAAAATCTGTAAACATAACCCAAAACTACCCCGTTGTAGATTATGGTATACCTACAGTTTTCCCGCAGAAGGCAAATCAGGGCCCATACCATAATAAGTCTATATGGCCGGTTGTAGAGGCGTATTATATGCTTGGTGCTCAAAAAGCTGGAAACACTCAAGCTGTAGAACATACCATGAAGTCGTTGATCAGATCGTCTGCACTATTTTTGACTAATAAAGAAAACTATGTATACGACACCGGCAATTCATACGGTACCGCTGTCAATTCGAGCGGTATGTTATGGTCTACTGCAGGTTACCTATCGATGGTATACCGTGTAATCATGGGTATGAATTATACGACTGAAGGTATAGAATTTAATCCAATGGTTCCGGATTCTTTTACAGGACCGTTTGAACTGTCAAATTTCAAATACAGGGGAAGCACTTTAAATGTAACGGTAAGTGGAAATGGCGACCAGATCGACACCTTGAAGGTTGATGGAGTAGCTCAAACCCTGCCGTATGTTTATCCTGCAAGTAGCACGGATAGCCATAATATAGAAATAACACTAAAAAAGAGTGGATCAAATTACAGTATTAATAAGGTACAGGCAGGAGCTAACTGTGATGCTCCAGTTGAACCTATTATGAGTTGGACTACAGATGGAAAGCTTCAATGGACCGAAGAACCGGGATATTCATATAAGTTATGGGACGGCACAAGTTATTTTGATGCTGCATCGCCTTATACTGTTGAAGATGTCTATGGTACATATAACCTGGTCAAAATATCAAATTCAACTGGCATTTGGTCCGATCTTGGCGGCATAAGTATGAAGATTCCGAGTGGGGGCTCGACAGTTTATGAGGCTGAAGACGGATCCTTTACTGCAGGCCATTTTGCCAATAATCATCTAGGATTTACAGGCAGTGGATTTGTAACTGATGCATTAGGATCATCAGGATTATCGATTACTGTGAATATACCTGCCGGCAAAGGCGGTAAATATATTCTCAGATATAGGTATGCAAATAGTAACAGTAACGACGGAAATTTCTGCGGAATTCGTTCAATGCTGGTAGACGGTGTTGATTCAGCGACAGTAGTTTTCCCTAATCTTAGCAATGGTGTTTGGTCTGTATACAACTATTCTACATATGTTTTTAAAAATTTGACTGAAGGTACTCATACAATCAAGTTGATCATGAGTCCGGACAAATATGACGAAAATATGAGCCGCAGCAAGAATGATATGAACCTGGATCATCTTGAATTAATCAAACAAGGCCCAGAAACTAATAGCACAGATGCAACACTGAAGGACTTGCAAGTTGACGGAGAAACAGTAACTGACTTTGCAGCTACTACAACAACATATGCAGTTGAGTTGCCAGCAGGAACAACAGTTGTACCATCAGTAACTGAAACAGTAAATGATTTAAACGCTAATGCAGTAGTATCGCAGGCATCTGCCCTTCCTGGAACAACAACAATACTTGTAACAGCAGAGGACGGCGTTACTACAACGACATATACAGTCAACTTTACAGTAAAACCAATGAGCACAGATGCAACACTGAAGGACTTGCAAGTTGACGGAGAAACAGTAACTGACTTTGCAGCTACTACAACAACATATGCAGTTGAGTTGCCGGTAGGAACAACAGCTGTACCATCAGTATCTGAAACAGTAAATGATTTAAACGCTAATGCAGTAGTATCGCAGGCGTCTGCCCTTCCTGGATCAGCAACAATACTTGTAACAGCAGAGGACGGCGTTACTACAACAACATATACAGTCAACTTTACAGTAAAATCAAAGTTCACAGATGCAACACTGAAGGACTTGCAAGTTGACGGAATAACAGTACCCGGTTTTGCAGCTACTACAACAACATATGAAATAGAGTTGCCGACAGGAACAACATCTCCACCAGCAATAACTGCAACAATAAATGATTCAAACGCTAATCTAGTTATTACTCAGGCAACGTCAGTAACAGGATCAGCAATTGTTGTTGTAACAGCAGAAGATGGGGTTAATACAAAGACATATAAAGTCAAATTTACAGAAAAAACAAAGAGCACAGATGCAACACTGAAGGACTTGCAAGTTGACGGAAAAACAGTACCTGGTTTTGCAGCTACTACAACAATGTATGAAATAGAGTTGCCGACAGGAACAACCACTTCACCAGCAATAACTGCAACAATAAATGATTCAAATGCTAATCTAGTTATTACTCAGGCAACATCAGTAACAGGATCAGCAATTGTTATTGTAACAGCAGAGGATGGAGTTAATACAAAGACATATACAGTCAACTTTACAGTGGCACCAGTTATTACCACTCCAGGTGGAATAACTCCTGGTGAAAATTCAAGTGGTGGAAGCAGTGTAGATACATCTCTTAATAATGGCGCTGAAAGTGGAAAAGAAGTGAACTCAAGTGAACTTTCAAAACTTGTTTCCAACCAAAAATCCTTAACTGTAACATCAAAGGTTGGTAATATTACCTTTGATACTGCGGCATTAAAAGCTATTGTCACCAATGCAAGTGAAAAACTTACAATTTCGATTGAACAGGTAGATTTGAATAAGTTATCAGATAACCAGAAGAAAAAGGTTCAAGACAGACCTGTTTATGAAATGACAGTTCTCTCCAACAATAAAAAGATTACAAATTTTGGAGAGGGTAAAGCTACTATTTCTCTACCGTATACACTAAAAGCCGATGAGAAAGCCGAAAATATTGTAATATGGTATTTAACTGATGATGGTGCTGTAGAAACTTTGGAATGTAAATATGACAATGTATCTAAAACTGTTACATTTAATACTAACCATTTCTCATATTATGTAATAGGATTTGTAGATTCCTCGAAATGGATAAATCCGTTTAGTGATGTTTCCGAAAAGGCTTGGTATTATGATGCTGTTAAATTTGTAAATGCCAATAAGCTTATGAGTGGAACAAGCGAAAACACATTTGAACCAAATAAAAGCACTACAAGAGCTATGATTGTTACTACCCTATATAAGTATTTTGGTGAACCACAGGTTAGTGATAAATCAAGTTTCACAGATGTTGACGCTAATAAATGGTATGCAGCTGCAATTGCTTGGGCTAAGAAAAGTGGAATTGCTACTGGAAATGGAAATAACATCTTTAGTCCAAATGAAAATGTAACAAGAGAGCAGCTTGCATGTTTCTTCCTTAACTATGCAGAGTTTGTAGCTGGAGAGCCTATAGTAACAACTCAAGTTGAACCAAACTTTACAGATAGTAATAAAATTTCCTCGTGGGCAAAACCAGCAATTATGTTCTGCACACAATCAGGCATCATGGGAGGAAAGGGTAATGGGATTTTAGACCCAAAAGGTAATGCAACAAGAGCAGAACTTTCAGCTATGCTAATGAACTTTTTGAAGCATTTAGAGAAATAAATAATACATACTGAGACTGTTCAAAGTTTTAGAAGCCCTCCAAATTGATGTTAGAAAATACATCAATTTGGAGGGCTTTTATTTATCGGTGCGTCCAGCGAAGCTAGAGCATACTTGCTGGTGAAAGTCCAGCACTGGTAATCACCAAGAAGCCCTCGGTTGAGGAATCGGTATGTATTGAAAGTGTGTTTTGAAACTGGACAGACACTACTTTGCACAGCTATAGCTGTAGAGAAGAATCATATAAGCTGATAAATTGAAATTGGTATCTTACAAATAGGGAGTCTGAGGAGCAATACTGGATTACAGTACAACTTATATATTGGTCCTTCTCCATAAAATCTTCACAAATACATGCTATTATAAGCTTAAAATTTCACGAAGATGGAGGAGACATGAGAAACAATAATCAAAACAGAAAACAGGTAGATAATTCAAACAAATCTAAAAAGAGTATAGCAATTATTGCGAGTGTAGTTTTAGTATTAATTGTAGCAATATTTATATTTAAAGGAAGTTTAGGTAGTGGAACTCAAACAGCAACTCAAACGGCAACTCAAACAGCTACAAGTGGAACAGAGCTTGTAATACCAATAAGCGAAGTTTCTGAGACAGCAAAATTTTATCCATACACAGTTGATGGCACAAAGATGGAAGTTGTAGCACTAAAAGCTAGTGATGGAACCATAAGGACAGCGTTAAACACCTGTCAAGTTTGCTATGATTCTGGTAGAGGTTACTACGTACAGGAAGGTGATGTACTGGTATGCCAAAACTGTGGAAATAGGTTTGAGGCTAATCAGGTAGAAAAAATCAAAGGTGGTTGCAATCCAGTACCAATCATGCAAGAAAATAAGACAGACGATGGAACCAACATTACAGTTTCAAAGGACTTCTTTGCTCAGAATAAGGAATTATTTTCAAATTGGAAAACTAAATAACTTAATGTAATATATTAAAGTGGAATGGTTTATGCTATTCCACTTTCTTTATGCGCCCAGCATAGTCGCAAATAAAGTAATAAAAATATTTATATCCTCCATAAAATCTTCATATTTTCATGGTAGAATCAAGATAAATAGTGCTTAAGTAATTGGAATGGAGGAAACATATGGAACAGAACATAATTCGTAAGATTCTTCAAATAGAAGGAATGACTTGTACAAGTTGTGAAACAAGGATTGAAAACATTCTTAAAAAAATTGAAGGAATACAAGATGTTAAAGCCATCTACAGCAGCTCCAATGTATATGTCACTTATGATCTGAATTTAATTAATTTGGATAAAATAATAGAAGCTATAGAAAAATTGGATTACAGGGTAAAAAATAAGCCAGAAGACAAACAAAATTCTAACAATATATCCAAAGCGCCCAATACAAAACAAGATAGCACTGGAATTGGACAGGTTATAGGGATAGCAGTTATTATTCTAGCACTGTATATGATTCTAAAGAATACGGTAGGATTTAATTTCATACCTCAAGTAAATCAGTCTATGGGCTATAGCATATTGTTTTTTGTTGGCTTGTTAACATCTCTTCACTGTGTTGCCATGTGTGGGGGGATCAATCTATCAGTTTGTACTAAATATACAGCAAGTACTAATGACTCAAAGTTTGGCAAACTTAAACCCAGTGTATTATACAATATGGGAAGGGTCATATCATATACAGTTGTTGGAGGTATAGTAGGTACAATTGGTTCGGTAGTTAGCTTCTCTGGTACTGCCAAAGGGATTGTAGCAATTGCCTCAGGTGTTTTTATGGTTATCATGGGATTAAATATGCTGAATATTTTTCCCGGACTTAGAAAACTTAATCCTAGAATGCCAAAAATATTTGCTAGGAAGGTACATTCCAATAGTGGACAACACGGACCGCTATATGTAGGTTTACTTAACGGATTAATGCCTTGCGGACCATTACAGGCTATGCAGATATATGCATTAGGGACTGGAAGTATGTGGGCTGGTGCTCTTTCAATGTTTTTATTCAGCCTTGGAACAGTCCCATTAATGTTTGGTTTTGGAGCAGTAAGCTCATTCTTAAGTGGTAAATTTACTCATAAGATGATGAAGGCAAGCGCAGTTCTGGTCATGGTACTTGGAGTTATAATGTTAAGTAGAGGTATGGCACTTTCGGGCTTTAATACAAATATAGCATTAGGTGCTTCATCTACTTCAAGCGAGATAGCGAAGATTAAGGAGAATGTTCAGGTAGTAACTACAATATTAAAATCGGGAAGTTATTCTCCAATAATAGTGCAAAAAGGAATTCCAGTTAGATGGAAAATTAGTGCAACTACAGGTGAATTAAATGGCTGTAACAATAAAATTAACATACCAGAGTACAACATAGAAAATAAAAAATTAGAAGCAGGAGATACAATTATTGAGTTTACACCCGATAAAGTGGGTAACTATATATATACATGCTGGATGGGGATGATTAGCAGTAATATTAAAGTCGTAGATGATATTTCCAGTGTAAATAGCGAAGATCTCGCAACACCTGATAATTCAAGTGATCAAGGAGCTTTGGGAAGTAGTGGAGGATGCTGCGCAGCTGGCTCAAAGGCAACTAAATTTGCAGGAGGTAAGATTCCTACTGATGATATACAAGTTGCAGAAGTAAAGGATAATCAGCAGGAAGTAACAGTGACGGTAAATGATTATGGTTATTCACCTGCAGTAGTAGCTGTACAAAAAGGAGTGCCCTTAAAAATAAAGTTTAACACAGAAAAGCTGAATTCATGTAATAATATAGTATCATTCCCAGAGTTTCAGGGAGAGCTTGATTTGCAGAATCAGAAAGAAACACCATTAATTACACCTGACCAAGACTTTACTTTCCAGTGTTGGATGGGAATGCTTCACGGATATGTAAAAGTCGTAGATGATATTAATAATGTAAACCTTGATGATATAAAAAATGAGATTAATAATTACACACCTGCGGTAGGATCTGCTGGAGGGTGTCACTAAAAATTATAAAGGGAGTGTTAATAATTGGATAAAAAGGAGTCGCTTAAAATATCAGGTATGAGTTGTGCAGCTTGTGCGGTAAGAATTGAAAAAGGGCTTAATAAGCTTGAAGGAGTTAAACTTGCCAATGTCAACTTTGCTATGGAAAAGGCAACTGTCGAATTTGACGATAAGCAGATAAATACTGAGAAATTCGAAGAAACCATACAGAAATTAGGTTATGGTATTATTAAGGAAAGTATAGCAAAAGGAAACAAAGCTGAGCTAAAAATTACAGGAATGTCTTGTGCTGCATGCTCTGCAAAGATAGAGAAAAAACTAAACAAGCTCGAGGGTATTGAAAAAGCTACAATAAACCTGGCAACAGAACGAGCAAGTATTGAGTACGATGTTTCCAAGATTAAGGTTTCCGATATGGTCAAATCAATCCAAGCTTTAGGCTATGAAGCCGAAAGAGCAGAGGAAGTAAATAAGGACAAAGAAAAGGAACTAAGGGAAAAGGAAATTAAAACTTTAAAAGTCACACTAATTATATCTGCAGTTTTGAGTGCGCCTTTGGTACTAGCAATGGTAGTTGCACTCATAGGTTTGGATATTCCTTTGTTTTCATTCCTTCATAACTCTTATTTTCAACTGATTGTGGCCACTCCCGTTCAGTTTATAATAGGATTTAGGTTTTACAAGCATGCTTACTATGCATTACGGTCAAAGAGTGCGAACATGGACGTTTTAATATCCATGGGGACATCAGCTGCTTACTTCTTTAGTTTATATAATGTTTTCTTTGAAGAAGTACAAAAAGGGATGATGAAAAATCTCTACTTTGAAGCCGCAGCAGTTATTATTACATTAATTCTTTTAGGCAAATACCTTGAAGCTGTAGCAAAGGGCAAAACCTCTGAGGCTATAAAGAAACTTATGGGCTTGCAGGCCAAGACAGCAAGAGTTATAAGAAATGGGACAGAAGAAGATATACCTATTGAAGAAGTAGTGCTTGGAGATATTGTTGTTGTAAGACCGGGAGAAAAATTACCGGTAGATGGAAAAATAGTAGAGGGAAATTCTTCGATAGATGAATCTATGCTTACAGGAGAGAGTCTTCCTGTAGAGAAAAAAGCAGGAGATTATGTTATCGGAGCTACAATAAATAAGGTTGGCACTTTTCGCTTTGAGGCTACCAAGATAGGCAAAGATACAGCACTATCTCAAATTATAAAAATGGTAGAAGATGCACAAGGCTCCAAGGCGCCTATACAGAAAATAGCTGACCAGGTCTCAGGAATATTTGTTCCTGTAGTTGTTGGGATTGCGTTACTTACATTTGTAATATGGTATTTTACAACAGGTGATATTACCCGTGCCATTGTTAGTGCAGTTGCAGTATTGGTTATTGCATGTCCTTGTGCATTAGGATTGGCAACACCTACTGCAATCATGGTAGGTACAGGCAAAGGGGCAGAAAATGGTATTCTCATTAAAGGTGGAGAGCATCTTGAAATGGCATATAAAATAAATGCTGTCGTACTGGACAAAACAGGAACAATCACGAAGGGTCAGCCAGAAGTAACAGATATAGTTGTTTTGGGAAAATTTGATAAAAAAGAAATACTAAGACTTGCAGCAATTACTGAGAAAAGCTCAGAACATCCATTAGGTGTTGCTATCTACGAGCATGGAAAAAAGGAAATGAATAGGGTAGATGACGCTGGCAAATTTGAAGCAATTCCGGGTAGAGGTGTTAAGTCAGTTGTAGATAATATGGTTATTTATATGGGTACACGTAAACTAATGAATGAGCAGCAGATTGACATGGGAAGTATTGAAGCTATCATAACTAAACTCGAAGATGAAGGTAAAACTGCAATGCTGATGGCTATAGACAATACTTTGGAGGCCGTTATAGCTGTTGCGGATACCTTAAAGGAAAGTTCAAAGGAAGCTATTGATGAACTCAAAAATATCGGTATTGAGGTTTATATGATTACCGGAGATAACAAAAGGACAGCAAATGCTATTGCAAAACAAGTGGGAATAACAAATGTTCTTGCAGAAGTACTCCCTGAGAACAAGGCTGAAGAAGTTGAAAAATTAAAAGCCAAAGGAATGATTGTTGCCATGGTTGGTGATGGAATAAATGATGCTCCTGCTCTTGCCACTGCAGATATTGGAATGGCAATAGGAACAGGAACTGACGTAGCTATTGAGGCAGCAGATATTACCCTTATGAGGGGAGATCTAAGAACCATACCAGCAGCAATACGGTTATCAAGAAAAACCATGAATAAAATTAAACAAAACTTATTCTGGGCATTCTTTTATAATATAATAGGTATACCCTTCGCAGCCTTTGGTCTTTTAAATCCAATGATTGCAGGAGGAGCAATGGCATTTAGTTCAGTATCAGTAGTAACAAACTCTTTGAGCTTAAAAGGGTATGATCCTGGAAAGGTACCAGTAAAGTTTAGTGGTATAGAGGAATGGACAAAACAGGAATGGCAATCTAGTAAGAAATAATGTAATGATAACTATTTAGTTAATAAAATAAAATATTAGGCGAGGAGTAATTATTAAATGGCTAATGAAGTGAAAGTTTTAAATGTAGAAGGTATGTCCTGCAGTCACTGCGAAAATAGTGTGAAAAAAGCAGTAGGAGCGTTAAATGGCGTTGCAAATGTTTCAGTTGATTTAAAATCAAAAAAGGTATCAATTGAATTTGATTCTGAAAAAGTAAGTGTTGAAACAATAAAGGATACCATTGAAGATCAAGGTTATGACGTTAATTTGTAATTTCACCTAAAAGCCCGTTGCAAAACTAATATCATAAGCAATATATCTCAAAGATTATGTTAAAATAGTACTTCTGTACAAACTTATATCAATGGATTGCTCCTAAAGAAAACTAAGCTTGTGTCAAGCCTATAGGCGCTGGCAGAAGCTTAGTTGTACTTATACTTGAAAAGTGAAGTAATTACATGAAATAGTCTGGTTCACCACAAGCATTTTGTATTAATCAATTAGATTTCTTAGAGGGATGATAATATGATAAATAATGTAAAAAAAATATTAGTAGTTGACGATGAAGTAAAGATAGTTGAGGTAGTAAAGTCATATCTCAATCATAGTGGTTACGATGTATTTGAAGCTTATAATGGAAAACAGGCTATTGATCTATTTGAAAAAGTTAACCCCTGCCTTGTGGTTTTAGATCTAATGCTCCCTGATATGACCGGAGAAGATATTTGTAGGATAATTAGAAAGCAATCAAGGGTTCCAATTATTATGCTAACTGCTAAAGTTGAGGAGGAAGATATTTTAAAGGGACTTGATATAGGTGCTGATGACTATATTACAAAGCCATTTAGTCCAAGACAACTTGTAGCAAGAGTTGCAGCTTTACTTAGAAGAGCATCTGATGACCCGGTTCCGCTGGTAAATACGGTTTCATTTAATGAAAATGATCTGGAGATTGATAATCTTAGCTATGACGTTAAGAAAAATGGTATCAGCGTTAACCTTACACCAAATGAATATAAAATTCTTTTAACGATGATTAAGTACCCTAAAAAGACCTTTACCAGAGAAGAGCTGATTTGTATGGCATTTGGAGAGAATTTTGATGGCTTTGACAGAACAGTTGATACTCATATTAAAAACCTAAGACAAAAAATTGAAACGGATTCCAAGATTCCAAAATATATATTAACCGTTCATGGTATTGGATATAGATTTGGTGGTGAATAATAAATGATAAATAGCTTAAGAGCAAAGTTGTCGCTCTCCTACGTATTCGTGGCGTTAATCAGTGTATTTTTAATTAGCATATTATCAAATGTATTCCTAGATAAACAGTTCACAGAATATGTAAAGAAAAATCAGGAACAGAAATATAAAGAAGTAATATCATCAATAAGCAAGCAATATCAGGCTTCAGGTAAATGGAATACTAATATGATAGAGTCCATTGGGGTAAGCGCCCTAGAATATGGTATGATTATAAAAGTTGTGGATTTATCAGGTCAAACAATTTGGGATGCCAAAGTTCATAATAATGGGATGTGCCAGCGTATTATTGAGCATATGTCTCAGAATATGAGTAGCCATTACCCTAATATGAAAGGTGAATATATTGATAAGCCCTATTCTATTAATTATAATTTGAGTAAAGTTGGAACAGTAGAAATAGGATCTTATGGTCCATTTTATTTAAGTGATAATGATTTAGCTTTTATAACGACTCTAAATAAAATGCTGCTAAGTGTTGGAATTTTTTCCTTACTCTTTGCACTTGTTTTAGGCAGTATTATGGCTAGGAGACTAAGTTCACCAATATCAAGAGTAATTACAACTGCAAAGATGATATCAAAAGGTTATTTTTCGGACAGAATTTCAGAGAAATCAAGTACCACTGAAATTGTTGAGCTTACAACAACAATTAATGATCTTGCTGATACGCTAGAAAAACAAGAGACATTAAGAAAAAGGCTCACGGGAGATGTGGCCCACGAACTCAGAACACCCCTTGCCACACTTCAAAGTCATCTAGAAGCAATGATTGATGGTATATGGGAACCAGAAAAAGATAGGCTAATAAGCTGCCATGACGAAATCGTAAGGATTAGCAAAATGGTTGGTGATTTAGAAAGACTGGCAAGATATGAAAGTGAAAATCTTGTCTTGAATAAATCCAGTTTTAACATTTCTGATACAGTACAGAATATTATTACAAATTTCGAAAGTGAATACAAGATTAAAGGCTTAGAAATTGAATTTATAGCAGAAGATGAGTGTATCGTGGCCGATAAGGATAAGATCAGTCAAGTTGTAATAAACCTTTTATCCAATGCCTTGAAGTATACGCCTAAAGGTAGTATGGTCGAAGTCAGAATAAAGGGAGAAGAAACCGTCACACAAATCACCATTAAGGATAATGGCCCAGGTATATCAGAAGAAGACCTACCATTTATTTTTGAAAGGTTTTATAGGGCAGATAAATCCAGAAATAGAATGACGGGTGGCTCAGGGATTGGATTAACAATAACTAAAGCTATTGTTGAAGCCCACAAAGGGAAAATTGAGGTTATCAGTAAAATTGGTTCTGGTACAGAATTTATTGTTTCATTACCAAAGACCCAAAAAGAAAAACTGAAAATTTAGTTTCCATATTTAATAAAAACTATTAAGGGCAATCCTAGATTATATGAATAACTCTAGGATTGCCCTTAAAAAACATACCTTTTAAATCAGAATATTTGTAAGTGTAATACACTTACTTGTACTACACTTACTTTATAGTCACTAAAAATCCCCTCGTGAATTCAGAATTTTAGATTTAATCTATCAGCTTTAAGGGGATAATATCTTATTTTGGTTCAGAATACGTGATTTAAAGTAACTTAATCAGCTCTTCTAGCTCTTCAGACAAAACTTTTGCAAGAGCAAAATTTGTAGCTTTTAAAGCCAATGCTATTTTTGTTTCAACTGATTTTTTCTTTTGTTCAAGTTCTAAATAGTCTCTATCAAAATGCCTGGCATAAATCATCTTCTTAAATTTTTGCATTTTCATTTTTCTAACGGTTTTATCTTCAATGATTAAAACATAATCCATACAGTTTGATATAGTATAGAAATCATGAGAAATCATGAGAATCGCACCTTTATAGTTTTTTAGGGCTTTCTCCAGTGCTATTTGCGAATAGGTGTCTAAATGGCTTGTTGGCTCATCAAGAAGCAACATGTTTGCACAACTTGCAGAGACTTTTGCCAATTGGAGTATATTTTTTTCACCACCAGATAAAGTTCCTATCTTTTGATCAAGGACTTCTTGGTCAAAACCATATTCTGAAATATATGATATAATCTCTTCATAAGTTTTAAAACCAGCATCGAAGAACTCTTCAAATATTGTATTAGATTCGTTTAACATTTCGCCTTGAAGCTGAGATAAATAAGCCATTTCAACGTCTTCATTTATCTCAATAGAAGCATGATTATTTTTAAAGATTTCACGGAGTAAAGTCGTTTTCCCAGTACCGTTTGGTCCGATAAGGGCTACTTTGTCAGTAGATTTAATCTCAAAGTTAACATTTTCTAGAAGTATATCATCAAAGCCAACACTATAATTATTGACTTTTAAAGCAATGATTTCTTCAGTTTTATTATCTGCAACTAATCTGATTTCCGGTTGTTTAATATCTACAAATGGTGATATAATTCTACGCGCTTCTAATCTTTCTTGAAATTTAACTCTAGCATTTAGAGATTTCCCTCTAGCAGCTTCAGAATTGTTAGTTGCTATATCTCTTAGCCTATCGGTTATGATCTCATTTCTCTCAATTTCTTCGTTATCAGCAATAGCAAGTTCTTGTAACTCAATTTTACGTTTAAGTAAGGATAAATTATAATCAATAAATCTTCCATCAAACTCTTGGAGAGCCATATTTTCAAGGTGCAAAATTTTATTAAAACAGTGATCCAATAGATATCTGTTGTGCGTAATAATTAGCAGTATTCCTTTGTGTGAATTAATTAGATTTTTAAGGGCATTAAGGTTTTCAAAGTCTAAAAACACATCGGGTTCATCCATAATTATTACGTCTGGACTAGTTAGCATTTCCTTAATCACTTGAATAAGTTTAAATTCTCCACCACTGAGTTCAGATACCATTAGATCTTTATGCTTGATTAGGTTTGCTAGATTTAGTTTTTTATCGATGTTGCTTTCGAAATCATCCCCATGTATTGCATCAAATGCGTCTAAGGCTTGTTGGTACTTTTCCAGTAGAGAGTCAATATCCGAGGATGTTTCCATTTCAGTACAAATAAATTTTAATTCACTTTGTAGCTTAATAAATTTTTCCGCTATATATTCGAAAACTGTAATTTTTTTTGTTTTGTCTATTTGAGAAAACTGACTTACATACCCAATTCTACAATTGGGTTCTATCTCTAAAGTTCCATCGAACATATATTTTTCTGGATTCATAAGTATATCTATCAGCGTACTTTTTCCACTACCACTTGTTCCTATAAGTGCGCAATGTTGACCATCTTCTAGTGAAAATGAAATCTTATTAAATAGATCTTTTTGCGGAAACGAGTAGGATAAGTTATCAACTTTTATCATATTATTACCTCTCTTTATACTAAAAAAAGCTTATATAAATAAGCTCTTGCATATATTATCTTTCCAATTGCAATTTTAAATTCATTTTTATATAGTAAAGACTTTCTTTTGAGGTTACCGTTGCTAGCATAACACTTTTTAAGACTAATTTCAATTTTTTCATTTATTACGATTGAGTTAATTCCCTACAGTAAATTGACTCAATCCTACTTTATAGGATATATTGACAATCAAGTTTTTCTCTGATACATTATTACCACTGGTAATTACCAGTGGTAACATAAAACGAGGTGATAATTTGCAAACAGGTAAAAAGGCTATAAGCAAAGAAATTATTATAGAAACTGTATTACAGCTAATTGAAGAAAATGAAGGAATTAAGGACGTAAATTTAAGAGGAATTGCTAAAAAAATCGGATGTGCCCATACAAATTTATACAACTATTTTGACAGTCTTGATGAGGTATTTTGGGAAGCGCTAGGACAAGTTTTACTTAAAATGATTGATTATGTAGATTCTAATTTAGCTGCTGAAACTGATAATGAAGAAAAGTTTTATTTAGTATTATCAAATATACTCGATTTTTCAATGAAGCATCCTGGGTGGTATAGATTGATATGGTTGGAATCAATAGATGGAGAACCAACCCCTAAAATAATTCAAATATTACATAAGCTAAGTGAAGGACTTAATGAAGATCTTATAAAAGCAAGTGACAATAAACTGACAGAGGAAAAAGCCAATTTAATTGATGATATACTTCACACCTATCTACATGGTGAATTATGTAAATGGATAAATAATCGAGGTTTTACCAATAGCATTGAGGAAACCAAAACAAAAATATTATTAAACCTAAAATATTTATATAAATTGTTAATACAAGGAGACAAATAGTTTATGAAAACTTTAAAAAGAGATTGGTGGAAAGTCGTACTAATCATTATTGCAAGTAGTTTTTTCAATATGATTCTGCATGGATTGCTATCACCACTCAATTCATCCAATATATCCTTAGGAGAACCAAGTATCTTTGTCAAAAAGGGTATGCTTGTACCTGCTATTATTTGCTGGGAGTTATTAACTTTTGGAATACTGTCACTTGTTTTTGTCCTCATTCAAAGTAATATTCCAGGTAAAAGACTAACGAAAGGTTTTTTATATGGTCTTTCCTTTGGTGTGTTATATATTATAGGAATGTTTGAGTCAGTGCTACTATTTAATAGTAGAATATATAACGAGTTCTTAATGGGTTTAGCTGATTGTATTTCTTTTGTATTAGCGGGAATTCTGCTCGGAATTTTTACAGGAACTGATGAAATGAAAAAGATTAAGAGAGATAATATTTTTGCGGTTTTTATTATTGCGTTTTTTTATGTTATTGGTAGATACTTGGCATACTCTGTATTACACATACAATCCGCATATATTATTAAGCCCTTAGGAACATTTATCTGGACACTAGGGCTAGGGTTATGGGTAGGAATGATCTACTTTATTCTACAGTCAGGTATTAAGGGAAAGTCTATAATTTCACGTGGGTTATTTTTTGGAATAATAGTTTTTGGTTCAAACTGGTTAATGAATCATCTTTTTATATTTGCAATACTAGAATTTTCTTTAGATAATTTAAAGCGTGCAGGAACAGACATACTTTTTACGATTATTGGCGTGTGTGTTTATAAAAGTTATATGGTAAAAGGTAATAATTTATAAATCATAATACTCAGTTAAATTTAAATAAGTTTGCTGCATTTATTTCTCACAAAAGTATTATTCAGTTACATGTATTATGCACCGTACTTTTACCCCGTCTTCTGCAACGTAGATATAAGCGGTACCCTTTCGTAGTGCAGTGATCTTTCCAGTTTTATAGACAGTGACAATGTTCGAATTACTAGATGACCATGCAGGTAAAATGCCAGAAGATACGGTAGCGGTAATCGTAGCGGTAGCACCTTTTTTAAGACTAAACTCTGATGAACTTAAAGTGATAATAGGTTTTTCTACGACGACTTCACAACTTTTTGATACCCCATCTACAGTTGCTGTGATGGTAGCAGTTCCATGCTTAACTGCAGTTATTGTTCCAAATCCATCGACAACAGCAACACTCACTTTATTTGTTTTCCAGGTAGGAGCGATGCCTGAAGATACAGCGGTAGAAAGTTTAGCTGTCTGACCACGGTATAAGGTAATGTTTGTTTTGTCTAGTTTAATGGTAGGAGCTTTCACTGTGATTTTACAGGTTATACTGCTTCCGTCAGAAGTGGCTGTTATGGTGGTTTCGCCGGGCTTAATGCCAGTTACACTACCATTCTGGTCAATTGTAGCAATAATTTTTTTACTGCTTTTCCAAGTGATTTTGGAAGCATTAGAGGTGGTTGCAGAAAGATTCAGAGTTCCACCTCGCTCAATGGAGGCACTTACTGTACTAATTGATATCTTCGTTTTGTTAACGGTAACTTTACAGGAAGCTTCTGCATTTTTTAGTCTAGCAGTAATAGTAACTGTGCCTGATCCTTTTGCAGTTACTTTTCCGCAAGTATTCACAGAGGCAATTTTGGAATTACTACTTTTCCAGGATGCTAGCTTTCCAGTAGAAGTTAATGCAATTATGTGGAATTCGTTACCGATATCAACAGTTGCATTATATTTGGAGAGTATAACGAATGCAATAGAACTGGATGCACTTGCAGATGTAGTTGGAACTGGGAAAGAAAAAATGATTAACATAAAGCATAATAAGATAGATAATAAGGTTTTTTTTATTCGTGACATTAAGATCCTCCATTCATAGAATGTGAGGAATAAATGCTCAGCTTTAGGCTGACAGCAAACTTGAACTTATTTTAGCATATATACATAAAAAAGTAAATATGATATTTTTTGACAATTTATTTTATAAATATACTTCCATCTAAAATAGGGTAATGGTAGTATACTGAATTCAAATGCGATATTCAATCCTTCGGCGAGCATTTTGGAAACTTTCTTTTTTGCACCCAAAGGGTTATATGTATAATTATTAGCTTTACATAAATAGCCTTAAAAGCTACAATAACAATAACTTTAGATTGTTTTGTTATAAGCTTGTTTGTGGCGCATCCTCTTATACGGTTTATAATAAGGGGATAGAAATTGAAATAGACACAAAAGAGGGCTATCGTAGAAAAGGATTGGCACTTGTCTGCGCTTCAAAAATAATACTTGAATGTTTAAGCAGAGAGCTTTATCCGAGTTGGGATGCTGCAAACAGAGAATCTGTAGCACTGGCAGAAAAATTAGGCTATCATTTTGATAATGAGTATGTCACATACGCAATTACAGATTTCAGGTAATATAGTGAGGATTTTTCTATTGTAAATCAAAAACTAGGAGTTATCAAACAGAGATGTGTTTAGAGAAAAATTGATTTTTATTACATGACACGATGTAGTCAAGTTATCCTCAGTATAATAAAGATATGAAACAGCTTGGCAGAAGGAGTTAAACATGGCCGATCTTTTAAAAGATATCTATCACGAGAGTTTTTTACGTCAATTTGGCGAGAAGGTTCAATTTGTATATAGTAATTTTGATATAAAAGCATTTATAAATACAGTAATGGATGAAACATGGAATGATCTTCCACTCAAGGCTCGGATGCGACGCATTTCCGAAAGTCTTGGTCGCTTTTTGCCAGAAGATTATAAAGCTGCACTGAAAGTATTATTTGCAATTGATGAAACCTGCACCGGTTTTCCATATCTGTTTTTTCCGGATTTTGTGGCAGTATATGGACAGGCTGAGGAACATTGGGAGCTATCCATGAAGGCACTGGAAAGGTTTACGCAAAAATCTTCCTCAGAATTTGCTGTAAGGCCTTTTATTCTGAGAGAACCCGAACGGATGATGAGGCAGATGATGATATGGGCAGAGCATCCAAATGAACACGTGAGGAGGTTTGCCAGTGAGGGATGCCGGCCGCGCCTTCCATGGGGAGAAGCGCTTCCAATGTTCAAGAAAAACCCGGCTCCGGTATTGTCCGTCTTGGAACTGCTCAAAGCAGACCCCTCTCTTTATGTGCGTAAAAGTGTTGCCAATAATCTTAATGACATAACAAAAGACAATCCTGACCTTGTGCTTGAAACCGTATGCCGCTGGAAGGGGGAAAATCCCAACACAGACTGGATTATACGGCATGGTTGCCGCACACTGATTCGGAAAGCGAATCCCGAAGCTATGGAGTTATTTGGTTACACAAGTTCCACTGATGAAATTGCACTTACCACTGGCGCTTCATTATCGGTGTTGCCCTCAGTGTTATCGGTAGGCGAAAGCTGTGAACTTCAATATAAACTTGATATCCGCGAAGGAGAATCGGTGCATGTTCGTATCGAGTATGGGATCGACTTCGTGAAAGCAAAGGGGCATACCTCGCGTAAATCATTCCTGTTGTCTGATAAAACAGTGCCCGGTGGTGCACAACTTACTGGAATACGGAAACACAGTTGGGCACAGATGACAACCCGCCAACATTATCCTGGCGACCATAAAATCGTACTTTTAGTAAATGGACAAGAAGTCGCTAATACAATGTTAAAACTTCAGCCTGCACAAATTCATGTTGCTGACACTCAATAAGCATAAAATATTGGGTGTTTTCTCTTTAGTTATCTCGTTAGCTTTGTTAAAGAAAATTCTGCTATATAAATTCCATTTATTACTGTAGAATAGAAGCATAATAACTTGTCGAAAGCAGGTGAAATGGATTGAAAAAGAGGAAAAATAAGAGAACACTTAAAAAAAGAATTAAGAGGGCGATCTCTCTCTCAGCCTTTATAACCGTTGTATTCATTAGCGGTGTAATTATTTACTTGATTTTAATGGCATCAAAAGGTTTTGCAGCATACCAAGCAGAGGCTGTAAGTTATTCTATTCAGCAGGAATTAAATTCGGGAAGTGCAATTAAGCCGCTTGGAATTAGCAGAATTGAAGAAATAGATAAAAATGATTTAAGAACAAAAATGTGGATTGAGAGATTAAATCAACGAACAAGTATAAATGAATTTATTCCCTATATGCGTGATGTTAATAAAATATATATCAGCATTGAGGTTAAAGATAAATTAGTATATTCAAATGAAGAAGAGGATCTATCTGGGTTTTCTGATTTTTATAAGGATACTGAGTCCATAAAACCAATACTTGATTCAAATAATAAAGAGATTGGCAAAATCACAGTACGAGTGAACACTCAATTCTTACTCGAAATTGTGATTCCGCTTCTCGTGGGTATTATATTATTAAGTTTAGTAGCACTTTTTATATCAAAGATTCTAAGCATGTTTCTTGTTATACCAATTATAACTCCGTTGAAACAGCTTGAGACCAAGGTAAAAGCAATAGCCGAGGGGGACCAGGAGACAGCAGCGAATACCCAGATAATATTAAAAAGACCTCTTAGAGAAATGGAATCTCTTGCTGATTCTACAAATGGTATTATGAAAAAGTTAAAAGGATATAGTGAGATACTGGAAGTACAGAAGGAAGTTTTGGAAAATCAAAACGCAGAGCTTGAAGTACAAAATGAAGAATTAACCGAGTCTAAACTGGAAATTCAGAAACAGCAGGCGCAGTTAATACAAAGTGAAAAAATGGCTTCAGTTGGATTGCTTACAGCAGCGATAACTCATGAAATCAATACACCAATAGGTGCAATTAACAGCAATGCGCAATTAGAAGAAATGGTTTTAAGTGTAATTCTTAATCATGAAGCTGTTCAAGAAAATGATGAATTGATTATTATGTTTAGTCAATTAAAAGAAGTCAACGATGTTAATCTAATGGCCTGCAGTAGAATAATAGAAATAATCAAGAGTCTTAAGAGCTTTTCAAGACTTGATCAGTCAGAATTTCAAGAAGCGAGTATAAATGAGGGAATAAAGAGTGTGCTGGTGCTTACTAATAATTTACTAAAAAGTAGAATAACTGTCCATGAGGAATATGGAGATATTCCATTAGTTAAGTGCTTTCCAGGCCAGTTAAACCAGGTATTTATGAATATTATAGTAAATGCATCACAAGCAATTGAAGGAGATGGAGGAATCTTCATTAAAACTTATCAGAAGGAAAGGTTTATATATATATCTATTAAGGACACAGGAACAGGAATAAAGGAAGAGGATATCTTGAAGGTATTTGAACCTGGTTTTACGACTAAAGGAGTAGGAATAGGCTTGGGTCTTGGGCTTTACATAAGCTATAATATAATTCAAAGCCATAGCGGAGAAATATCTGTAGTAAGTGAATTAGGTAAGGGCGCAGAATACATAGTAAAAATTCCAATTGATAATGAAAGAACTTAGAATTAAACAATATTGATAATCTGGGGAGTGTGAAAAATTGAGTAGAACTATTATGGTAGTAGATGATGAGAAAATGATAACAACAACTCTTTCCACAATGTTCAAGCTGATGCTTAAAGAAAATGTAATTGTATATAATGATGTTGACCAAGCCCTTGCATGTAAGGAGCTTGAGAACAAAAGCGTTGACTTAATAATTTCTGATTTTATGATGCCTAAAATGAATGGACTCGAGTTCTTGAAAAATGTTAAAGAAAAGTGTCCTGATACTGTAAGCATTCTTTTGACAGGATATGCTGATAAGGAAAATGCAATTAGAAGTATAAACGAGGTAGGTTTATATTATTATCTTGAAAAACCTTGGAATAATAATGACTTAATAAAAATAGTTAAAAATGGTCTTGAGAAGAAGGAACTTAAGGATGATTTAAAGGAGAAATATGAGGAACTTGAAACATCAAATGGTGAGATATCAAGGCTATATGAGTTGTTAAATCATGATTATAACAAGGAGACTGAGAGCACTAAAAATCTCATTATTACCTTGGCTAATGTTATAGAGGCAAAGGACAAGTATACTGATGGTCACACAAGAAGGGTAGGATTAATCAGTAGACTGCTGGGTGAAAAACTGGGCATTGAAGAAGAAAAACTGAATTATCTTGAAATAGCAGGAATGATTCATGATATAGGAAAGGTCGGAATTCCCGAATACATATTGAACAAACCTGGTAAGCTTACTGATGAGGAATTTGAAATAATCAAGAAACATTCGGAGATAGGAGAGACAATATTAAAGCCTCTTGGATCACTAAAAGAATGTCTTATTCCAGTTAGGCACCATCATGAAAAGCTTAATGGTTCAGGTTATCCTGATGGGCTAAAGGGTGATAATATAACAATTGAAACAAGAATATTAGGGGTTGCAGATATATTTGATGCGCTGTATTCAGACAGGCCATATAGAGAAAAGCTACCGATATCAACTGTACAAGACATCCTGATGAAGGATGTAGAAAGAGGTTGTCTGGACGGAAAAGTTGTTCAGACACTGTTTGAAATGATTAGCACTGGAGATATTCAAAAGATATTTGAATAAGTGGAGAAAAGAAGTATTTTTAAAATGTTAATTGGCATAATTACATATAACAGTGATAACTTAACAAGACATTTGGAGAAGGATAATGGAAATAGCGAAGTTTACTGATTCAAGTATAAGTAAGTCCATTTCAGAGCTTCTAAACCAGCAAGATCAAAGACTATTGGTGGTCTGGGCTACTGACTGCGCCGAGCATGTAATTATGTATTTCGAGGAGAAGTATCCAAGAGACAACCGACCCCGAAGAGCTATTGAGGCAGGGCGTGCGTGGGTACGTGGCGAAATATCAATAAGTGAATCACGAACCGCTGCATTTGCTACACACGCTGCTGCTCGCGAAACAAATCAAGCCGCGGCTTGTGCCACCGCTCGTGCTGCAGGTCATGCTGCAGCAACCGCCCATGTGGTTGGTCATGCTGTACACGCTGCCACTTACGCTGCCAAAGCTGCCACGTATGCCGGTGATCCCAATAATACCAGTGTTAACACGACCAAGGAACGTAATTGGCAATACCAACACTTGCTCGATTTGGGAGCACGCACTAACAGCACACCAAGCATGGGCTGACATGAAGCAAAAAAGTATTTATGCATATTATTACTTAGTAGTTTACTATAATAGGGTAAACATTACTCTCTTACCTTAATCGTAAAAAGGGTGAACAAATATGATGGAAAGTATTATTCGTAGAATGAAGGCTGAGGAGTTCAGGGAGATATACAACTGTATCGAAAGGGATTTTGCAACAGGGGAGTACGCACCCTACGAGGTTTTGTACCAACAGCTTCAAAAGGGTGTTCAAGAAGGGCTTATTCTATGTGATGGTGAACGCAATGTTGCTTATGCTATTTGTTCAGGAGGACATACTAATGGGTATGTTCTTATCAGTCTATTAGCAGTATATGAGGAATTCAGGGGGAATGGAATCGGGTCAACCTTCCTTAAAGAATTGAGTAGAATATATTCTGACAAGCAAGGCATTATTGTTGAAGTTGAAAGGCCTGAGGACTCACCAACTCAAGAGGAAAGCTTAACTCGTGCAAAACGAATTAAATTTTACGAAAAAGCTGGATTTTATTTAATTCCTAATATTAATTACTCTATTTGGGATATTCCAATGCATCTTATGGTGCTGTCACAGCCAGCTTCTATACGGACCACAAAGGAACGAATTGGTCAGATTATGTATGATATATATCTTGAGCTTATGGGAGAACACTACATTCATAAGATGAAATTCAAAACAGTAGACTAAGGAGATATTAATAATAATTTAGTTTTAACTAATATTCATTGGAAGTTGTACAAAAATAATTAAGCAAAAAGTTGAACACGTATTGCAGCGTGTTTTTTGTTTGCTTTTTTAAGGAAATCAAATTAATCAATGAGGTATGTCTTGTGCCAAGGCGTGCCTCAACAATTACCATTATTTTCTAAAACACATTGACAAGTCGATAAAATTATTGATAATATTAGTAGTAGTAATAGATACTACTATATGGAGGTGGATATATGAATCTGCTTGATTGCCTTATGAAAACAGGTCTTACAAAAAATGAATCAGAGCTTTACATAGCTCTTTGTAGAGAAGGTGAGCTTACTGGATATGAAGCCGCAAAAGTTACAGGTATTCCCAGAGCAAATGCATATCAAGCATTAGCTACGCTATTAGATAAAGGGGGCTGTTATCTAATAGAAAGCACAGTACCTCGGTATACACCTGTGCCAGTTGAGGAATACTGCAGAAATATTATTGCTCATATACAGGAGGTAGTTAATGTTATTAATAGGGATTGTCCACAAATCCGAAAGACATCTGAGCCTTACATTACAATAAGTGGATATAAACACATTGTTGACAAAATTAATAACATTATTAGTAATGCAAAGGACAGGGTATATGTCTCAATGTCAGAAGAAGAACTTCCGTTTTTAAAAGATGAATTGGAACGTGCAGCAGAGAGAGGCTTAAAGGTTGTTGCAATCATTTCAGGTGAATTCCAGCTTAAAAATATTGTTATACATAAAATAAAGGAACCTTCAGGACAATTAAGACTTATTGCAGATTCTTCTCACGTAATTACTGGGAATATAACGGGTAGTGAAGACGATGCTTGTCTTTATTCTAAAAACAAGCCACTGGTGGAGTTAATAAAGAGTTCTCTAAAAAATGAAATCAAGCTTGCAGAGTTAGAAGAGAGGAGGTTATAAGATGTCTTTGAAGAATTTAGGAACAACTTCTTTACAAACTGAAAGACTGATTCTTCGGCAGTTTGAACTTAATGATATAAAGGACATGATGCAAAACTGGATATGTGATCCTGAGGTGCAGAGTAACTATGACGAGCCAGTTTATCAAACAAAGGGAGAAGTACAGGAGTTACTACAAAAGTGGATTTCTTCATATAGTAGTAAAGCTTTTTACCGCTGGGCTATTGTTTTAAAAGAAACAATAGCAATATAGGGCAAATTGCATTTTGCAGGACTTATGACCAAGAGAAGTGCGCGGAGATTGAGTACTGTGTAAGTAGGCCTTATTGGGGGAATGGATTTGCAACTGAGGCATTAAGAGAAATCTTAAAGTACTCCTTTGAACAAATAGGGCTTGATAAAATTGAAGCCTTTCATAGAGTCAAAAACCCTGCATCTGGAAGGGTATTGAACAAGGTTGGTATGAAAAAAGTTGAAAATATCATAAGGTATCAAGAAAGTAATGCTTATCATAATGATCGTGTTTTTTATGCATATATGAGAAAGAATTATATAATTTAAGGTGGTGATATTATGGATTATGTAACAAATCAAATAGCTGAGAGACTTGGTGGGAACAACTTTGGTAAGAATACAGAGACATATAAATTTGCATTAATAAAAGAGGCCAAAGTAAGAGCAAGACAACTTAACCCGAATTTAAAGCTGATTGATATGGGAGTTGGAGAGCCGGATAAACCAGCAGTTCCTGAAATAGTTGATGTCCTATATAGAGAAGCTGGAAAGGCCGAAAACCGATTCTATTCAGATAATGGCATACAGGAATTTTGCCTTGCTGCTGCAAATTATCTTCAAAAGATTTATGGCATCAATCATATTGACCCGACAAAAAACATCCTGCATGGAATAGGATCAAAACCAATTCTGGCAATGCTGCCCTCGTGTTTCATTAATCCGGGGGATATTACAGTGGAAACTGTTCCAGGATATCCAATTATTTCTACATGGACAAAATATCTTGGTGGTGAAGTATACAATCTGCCGTTACGGGAAGAAAATGATTTTTACCCTGATTTGGCATCGATTCCGCAAGACATTCTTAAAAAAGCTAAGCTTCTATACATCAATTATCCTAATAACCCAACAGGGCAGGTAGCAACAAAAGAATTTTATTCTCAAGTTATAGATTTTGCGTATAAAAACCAAATAATTGTGGTTTCGGATGCTGCATATGCTTCCTTGACATATGATGGAGAAAAACCTTTGAGTTTTTTATCTGTTGAAGGAGCAATGGATGTAGGTGTAGAGATGCATTCTCTCTCAAAAGCCTTTAATATGACTGGTTGGAGAATGGCCTTTTTAGCTGGAAATAGCAAAGTCATCAGTGCATATGGAGCGATAAAGGATAATGTAGATTCCGGGCAGTTCAGGGCAATACAGAAGGCTGGTATCTACGCAATCAAGCACCCGGGAATTACAGAAGAAATATGTAAGAAATATTCAAGGCGATTTGATTTACTGGTTACGGCGTTAAATGAGCTAGGATTTAATGCAAAAAAGCCAAAAGGAACGTTCTATTGCTACGTTAAATGTCCAAAGGGAGCTGGAAGAGATGTCATTTTTGCAGATGCATCAGAAGTGGCAAATTATTTTATAGAGAAGGCATTAATTTCAGTAGTTCCATGGGACGAGGAGGGAGCTTATTTGAGATTTTCAGTGACATTTGAAGCTGAAACTTTGGAAGAGGAAAAGTATATCATTGGTGAGATGAAAAATAGGCTGGGTTGTTTAGAACTGATTTTTTGAGCATTTTATGCCAATCAAGAATAAATAGACTGCTGTAGTTGATAGTAATTCGTGTTGAAAGCATCAGTTAAATAAGGTATTATAGGTGGTATATGGGAAGCTTTTCCTCTGTACCACTTTTACTTTGGAATATAAATTATTATAAGAGAGGGGTCTAAATATGAAAATATGTATACTATCAGGTAATCCTAAAACAGATGGCCTATGCCAATCTGTAATTGATGCAGCAAAGCTAGGTGCGTCCGAAGGGGGCGCTGAGGTTGATGAAATCAGACTCTGCGATTTTAAAATGATTCGTTGTCAGGTTTGTGGTAATGGATGGGGTCCATGTCGTTCAGAAAATTATTGTACCTTTGGTTCTGATGGTTTTGATGAAGTAAAAGCCCGTATTGAAGCTAGTGATGCAATTATTTTAGCATCTCCGGTTTACTGGGGAGAGACATCGGAAGCTTTGAAGAGCTTTACTGATAGATTACGCAGATGTCAGTTTGGTCAGGCAGGAATACTAAGTAATAAACAGGTTTTGATTATTTCTTCACCGGGTGGCTCGGGGAATGGATTATTAAGCAGTTTTGAGCAGCTAGACCGTTTCTGTCGCCATACAGGTGCTGTTATTTTTGACTATATAGGAGTTAATCGTTGGAATAGTGATTATAAGAAGTTGGCAGCTAAAGCTGCAGCCTTTGCAATAGCAAGTGGTAGAAAAAATGGTGATACAGTTTAAGCTTACGGGAAAATGCATAAAGATAAAAACGAAACAACCTGGATTTAAATAAAGCATATTGCTTTATAAAGAATAACATGGGATTTGAATAGGAATAATCCTTAATGAAGAATAACATGATAAAAAGGAGGTATTTATCGAACTTGAAATATACTTGTTTGATAAAGACAAACTATGGAAGCAAATAAATTGACGCAGGAATCAATTGATAATTATATCTCAAATTTCCCTCCTGAGATTCAGGAAAAACTTAAAGCGATAAGAGAAGTTATAAAAGAGTCAGCACCAGAAGCAGTGGAAAAGATAAGTTATCAGATGCCTACTTTTGTGTTACATGGGAATTTAGTACATTTTGCTGCATTTAAAAATCACATAGGCTTTTATCCGACTCCTAGTGGAATTGATGCATTTAGAGAGGAATTATCTGAGTATAAAGGAGCAAAAGGGTCAATACAATTTCCTTTAGATCAGCCAATACCTTATGAATTAATAAGCAAGATTGTTAAAGTTAGAGTTGCTGAGAATATAAAAAAAGCAGAAGACAAAATTAAAAAGAAAAAATAGTTAGTATTCAGAAAATGTAAAATATATTATGGATTTTGAAATTAATTATAAATTTTGCAATTATTTAAGGAGAAAATGTATTATGAAACTTACGAAATCCTTAGTTGAGGAAGGTAGTGTCTTTAACCTTCGTAGAGGTAGAATAACAGCAACAATGACTCTTATCTTGTCAGTGCTTACGTTATTTTCGTGCCTTAAAAGTATTCTGGATGAAAGTATTTATAATGATGTACTATCAGTAGGTACAATAACAAAAGTATTATTGGTGGGTGCGAAGGGTCAGGATATAATATCTATTCCACTCGCACTACTTCTAGCAACCTTATCTCTGGTGTTTCTGAAACGCCCTGGCTACAAGACCTTCATTACCATCATTGGTATAACAGGCAATTTTTTCTATGCGTTTGGACTCTATGTAATGCAAGGCCAGTATACAACGTTATATCTTGTTTATTTGGCAATATTTAGTTTATCAGTTTACAGCATGGTTTTTGGTCTCACAAGTTTTACATCTGAGTTCGCAATAAAAACTTCATTACCTAAATCATTACGTAAAGCTATAAGCATATTTCTCTATAGCATTGTTTTCATGCTAGGTTTGGTTTGGGTGCTTAGAATTACACCTGATATTGCTAGACACATTCCTCAGGATACATATGGAGTTTTTGTTCTAGATTTGGGTATAGTTTTCCCTGCTATAGCAATTATTGCTACAAAACTAATTCGAAACCAGCCTTACGGAAACATTTTGTCAGGTGTTGCTTTAGTGAAAGCATCAACAGTCTGCCTATCCTGGGGTTTTGCAGAATGGTATGGCCGATTTGATGGGATTATTAAGGGTAATTATAATATGCTTGTTTTGCCAAGTGTATTGACGATAATAAGCTTAATATTTTTTACACTTTACATATCTAAATTGAAATACAAGTCTTTATAAATATAGCTATAAAAAAATCAGCATGCTAATTTAATATAAGCATGCTGATTTTTTTGTTAATACAGTATGATGTAAAACCCCTACTTGCCTAATATGCGCTGAAGCACACGATGCAGGAGAGGCTTTTTAGTTGTAGAAGCTTGACTCTGAACGATTTCTGCTCGCCCTGTAGCTTGGACCTCTTTAGCTTGTCCCACTTTAGTTTTGACCACTTTTGAATGGATTACTTTGGAGTGTACCACTTTAGCGTCAGTAGTAGGTTGTATTACAGGTTTAACCATTGTAGGAACGGGCTTAGTCTGCTCAATAGAATGTGCTACACCAGCGCTTTTAGCTACTTTATGCTCTGTAGCAACCTTAATCGGACGGTTTGTGTGCTGCTCATTATGCTGATGTGACTTTGACTGAGGAGCTTTATTTTGAACTTTTAAGCCTGACTCAGTAGCCACACGAGGGGACTTTGTCTGAGGGACTTTCTTTTGAATTTCTTTTAAGCCCGACTCAGGAGCTACTCGAGGAGTCTTAATCTTTATTGAGTTGGCTTGTATCCATTTATCAACCTCAGCCTTATGTTCATTGAAAATAGCCTCCGTAGGCAATTCCCCTTCAACAATCATAGCTCCAATATGCTCTTCTATCTCATAGAGGCTCATGATATCATCACCTGTAACCAAAGTGATGGCACGACCTACGTTTCCGGCTCTACCAGTACGCCCAATCCTATGTACATAGCTATCTTTCTCGACAGGGACATCATAATTAATTACTAGCGATAAAGCGTCAATATGAATACCACGTGCTGCAACATCTGTTGCAACCAATATATGAAACTCTCCTTGCTTAAACTGTTCTACAGTTTTAAGCCGCTTACCCTGAGGGATATCCCCATGAAGTGACTCACATGCATATCCTTTTCGGGATAAAAAGATTTGAACCTTATCAACAGCCATTCGTGTGTTGCAGAATATTATACAGCTTTCTGGTTGCTCAACCAGAAGCAGGTGGTGAAGCTGTGTGTTTTTTTCATTACGCTCCACGCGATAATATACTTGCTCAGTGGTATCCACTGTCTTGGTCTGGGATTCAATCTCAATAGTTTCTGGATGTTTCATATACTCTCTGCAAATTTTACGCATTTCAGGTGGTATGGTGGCTGAAAAAAGGAGAGTTACTCTATCTTTTGGGAGGGTTTTTATTATCCTCACAACTTGATCGAGAAAGCCCATGTCTAGCATCCTATCTGCTTCATCAAGAACTAAAAACCTTACCTGCTTGGTTTTTAGGTTTCCGTGACGTATATGATCGAATACTCTTCCTGGTGTTCCAGTAACAATGGAAACCCCCTTGTTAAGGGCTTGAATTTCAATATTCATATTGTGCTGTCCATATACAGCTGTTGTCTTATGCTCAAGGTATTTCGACATCTGCTTAATATCACTGTCGATCTGCACTGCAAGTTCGCGTGTCGGTGTGAGTATCAAACCTTGGGGCTCCATAGCTCCAGGATCAGTCATCTGCAACATGGAAACACCGAAGACAGCGGTTTTACCACTGCCCGTTTTAGACATTACAATCAAATCTTCCTTATTCAGAATATGAGGGATTGCTCTGCTCTGAACCTCTGTTGGTACTTCAAAACCCATTTCATCTATGGCCTTTAAAATTGGGGGCAAAATGCCCAAATCATTAAAACTATTCATTGTTATCTTCTTTCATTATTTTGAGATGCCTCTATTATATCATTTATTTGCCACAAAATACTGGCTTAAATAAACTGATTATTACTAAAGTCAAATTTTTCAATTGGTTCTGGTCCTCTCATTATATTTCTTTCAATAAGAAGGTTTCCATCATCGTCTGCTCTGACTCTCCAGTCTACCATCATAATTTTACCCTCAGCTATTTCAATCCCAGTTATACCTTTACTTTGGGTGCAGCAACCTGTATTAAAATATGGAAGTTCTTGCTCTTTAGGAAACTTTTGTCTGTGAGTATGGCCACAGATAAGCATCATCTTATGTTTTTTAATCCATTTTTTATAGGTTTTTTCTATTCTATGCCGTTTAAATGCATTTCTTGCAGGACTTGATGGGTTATGAAAACCAACGACATGCATGAATTTCCAAAAATATCTTAGAGTAAACATTGATACCATCCATAGCTGGTCATTCATAAGATCTCCTTGATGACCGTGTACGGTTAGAATTTCCTGACCTGTTGCTTTGTTTTTCAATACAAGTGCCTCATATGGAGTAATGCCCTTAAGAAGGGCATGTATATCTTGAGTATAATCATCATAATAATGGTAATAGTTTCTACAAACATAAGCTTTGTTTTTTAAATATATATTATGATTTCCGTATAACAATATTAACCTTTTATCATAATACAATTTAGTGAGAATTTTAAATATATCACTATGAGCCAATCTTATATGTTTAAATTTTGCATATTCCCAGAGCTCGTCACCATCACCGGCCTCAACATAAACGTAACCATTGTTGAAATAATAGTCAAGTGCATGTAGAAATATATTTTGATTTCTTGCAAATTCGTCAGAGGCACTATCGTCTCCTCTATGTGAATCACTAAAAAAGATATATCTAGATTTCTCGTCAAAGTATTCCACTTTGGCACCATTGTAAGCTTTAGTCAATCTTCTATCTGTAAATATTGATATCACCACCCCATTATTTATTATCCATATTTATTAGTATATAGATACATAACGAGGCTATTCAGGTAATATATTCTAGCTGCGTCTGAGCAAATCTTGTGCATCCCATCCATCAGCTAAGAGCGTTTGTATATTAAGATCTCTGGTTATACTATAATCTTCAAGAATTAAATCTGTCATTTTTAGTTTGTAATTTCTCCGGTCTGATTTTCTCGGATTGGTATCGAAAACTAGAAATAATCCTTCTGAAAGTTCCTTCTCAATTATAACCAAAGAATCTTTTGAAAGAATTACTTTTTCTCCGCGTGCAAATTTTTTTACTATTTCCGTTGATGTCCTTGCTGTATCCTTCCATTTGTTCATCCAAATCAACCTCTTCCTTTAAGTATACAATGATTATAGCATATTTTTTACAGACGAGTAGGGGGATGTTTTAAACGATAACTTTGACGACAAGAAATCTATGGATAAGTATTGCTGATAATCATCTCCCTTACCTCAAAGGATTCTATATGTTATGAACCTGTGAAGTGAGCTTATTTATTGTTAATATATACACAACATGGTAAAATTACATAATAACACATTATTCTTAGGGAGCTAAATATGGCCAAAAGGATTGTAGCGACGACACTTTTTATTATATTAATATCAAGTTTATGGAACACCTGTATAGCTGCTCAAAAGGATGTGCAACAACTTGACTTTATAACAATTGATGAATATATAAAAAGACAAATGGATGAAGGTAAAATCCCCGGGTTAGCTTTAGGCATTGTAAAAGGCGATAGCATTGTTTACCTCAAAGGGTATGGAAATGCGGGACAAAATAGGGAAGTTAATGAGAAAACTCCTTTTGCCATTGGGTCTGTAGGTAAAACCTTTACTGCACTTGCAGTTAGACAGCTGATAAATGAAGGCGAGATTGATGAATATGCTTCAATACAAGAATACATAAAAGAGTTCAAGCCCATATTTCAAGGTGAAGTTGCTGAGATAACAGTTAATCAACTGCTTACTCATACCAGTGGTCTTTCTACTAAATCTGGTAATGAACTGTATTTGTATAATTCAAAATACTCATTAGCAGAGCTTGTTGAAAAGGCTGCCAATACAAACCTTAATAGACCAGTAGGCTCAAGCTATGAGTATTCTAATCTGAATTATCTTGTATTAGGACTTATTGTTGAAAAAGTTACTGGAATGAGTTATGAAACATATGTAGAAAATAATATATTCAAAGAATTGGATATGAATAAAAGTTATTTAGATGAAAGCAAGGCAGTGGAAAACGGAATGGCCGATGGTCATAATTATGTATTAGGATTTAATTTAACTACACATTATCCATTCCCTAAAGGGATTGGGCCAGCCGGGGGTTACTTTTCTACTATTGAAGATATGTCGCATTATTTGATATGTTATTTAAACAAAGGATATTATAATGGTAACTCAATAATACCAAACAATTCTTTAAAAGCTGCTGTAGACCCGCTTGCGGATTCCTACAAAGATTACTGGTATACTGAATATTGGCTTGAAAATGCTGGCTACCCCATAGCTGATTTATATCTGAATTATTATGGGCATAATGGATCGTTACCAAACTACTCATCATCAATTTATTTAAATCAAAAGTCTAGATATGGAATAGTGGTACTTGCAAATTCACGCGATCAGGCAAAATTTTTTAAAACTGAAATTGCTCCGTGGACAATAAGCAAAGGAATAATGGAGTATGTTGAGACAGGAAAGCTCCCACCTGATACTATCGTTAAAGGAAGTTATGAAAGAATAATTTGGGTAGTATTAGCCCTTGTATTGATTTTATCTTATGCTATTGTTAGTATAAGGCGTTTTATCCACGTTAAAAATAAGAAAATTGGCGCTTTACTTTTATTGAGTAGTATATTTGTTGATTATATCCTACCAATACTTGCGTTTATTATAATACCAGTATATAACGATGTAAGCTGGGGATGGTTATTGGCAAGCAACCCTGAACTAGATTATTTAATAATAACTTTAATTGTATTGTTGATTGGCATTGGTATAATTAAAACAATTATTTACATCTGCATTAGATATAAGAAATATCATGAGCAGATAGCAAGGGCTGACTCGTAACAGTAGATAAACATGATTTTATAGGTTAATGAATTTTCTTTAATATTTTTGTGCTATAATTAAAATAATAAAGAAAGTAATGTAAGATTAAAGGAAGAGGTGGCTTGTGATTAACACTAAGCATGAAACAAAAGGAAACGAATATGAAATAAATGGGGATATCGCATATCTTAAATTGCATAAAAAAGACGGTACTACCATTAATGCTACTATAGATGCAGAGGACTTAACAAAGGTGCTTGAAAAAGGTACTTGGTTTGCTCAGTGGCATAAAGATTTTAATAATTACTTGGTACTAACCTTAGCTGAACAAATTGTGGGTGATAAAAAAAACTTTGAAAAGCAAACCTTGCAATCATTTTTATTAAATGTCCACACAAAAGCACCTATTCGTCACCTAAATGGCGATACTCTTGATAACAGAAAAAGCAACTTGGAACTATATGAGCAAAATAAAATCAATGATTTTATTGAATCCAATGCAGATACAATTGCAATAATTTTGAGAGACAAATACGGTAAAGAAAATGCTAAAACCCTAATCGATAAAGAAGATCTGGATAGAGTAACAAGCACTGGCTATAGTTGGGTATGTCATAAAATAAACGGAGAACCTTATGCTGTAGCGAATACTCCTGAGGGAAGGATATTTTTAAATAAATTTATCATGCAAACCTCTGAGGGCAAGGTTACACATGCAATTAATCTCAACACTTTAGATAACAGAAAAGCTAATTTAGAGCATATTGTATTACATGAAGAAGCTGGTACTGATGATACCCATCAGGAGGAAAACAAGATATGAAATTTTGTTGGAGTACAGTAATGGTTAATAATTTGGAAGATTCGATAAAGTTTTATCAGGAGATAATTGGCCTAAAGGTGGATAGAAGATATAACGCTGGCCCGGGAGTTGAGATTGCATTTCTAGGTCAAGGGGAAACGCAGCTTGAGTTGATATATAATGCTGCAATTGAAAAAGTCAACATAGGGCAGGATATTTCGCTGGGATTTCAAGTAGAATCGGTTACTGATATGATGGAAGCTCTGAAAAAAATGGGAGTTGATATACACAGTGGGCCATTTCAACCCAATCCACATATCAAATTTTTCTACGTATTAGATCCAAATGGACTGAAAATTCAGCTGGTAGAAAACATATAGATGCTAATAAGAAGAAAAACAACAAACAAAACATCCTTCGAATCGAGGGAAAAGTTTAAGCTGACTTATGATGGTATCCATTAAATTTGTATAATTCTTATTTTTACCTTCATAACTTAATTATATAACACTTGCGGATCTCTAGGGATCCGCATTTTCCATATTTAAGTACAAAAGCAAGGGCTGCTGGAAAATTAGCTTACTTAGCCAATTTTCCAACAGCCCTTTCTTAATAAAAATATCAATTAGTTATAAATTTCGAACCCCCAGAGAGAATAACCATAACCAGTGGTCCTTGCAGTTCCGTACATTCTTACATATCTACCTGTTACAGGTGTTGTAAAGGTTATATTTTCAGTTCCACCTGTTCCATTTGTCTTTGTATATGCATCTGTCCAGGTTGCATTATCATTAGATACTTGTATTTTGTAATCTTTCCCAGCTGCGGTTTCCCATATGAGCTTAGCTCCTGTTAAGGTATAGCTAGTTCCAAGGTCAATAGTAATCCACTGTGGGTCAGTTGTGTCAGATTCCCAACGAGTATTTACATTATCACTGTCAATAGCCATTGCTGCAGTGTTTCCACCTCTAACTGAATATGCTGTAGCTGTCTTATTTAAAGCAACATTTGTAGATACAGGTGGTGTAGTAGTAATAGTGATTACTGAACTTGCTACACTAGAGTTATTCATACCTGACTTGTATGCTATTGCTTTTACAGTCGCTGTTGTAGCTACAGTAAATGCTCCTGAGTATACTGTACCGTTAGTTGCTGTTGGTGTAGAACCATCAGTTGTATATCTTATTGTAGCTCCTGCAGTGGAATCAGCTATAGTCACTGTTTGTGCAGCTGGATATGTTCCTGTTGCAGGTGTAATTGTTGGTGTTGACACAGTCTCTACTGTTCCGCCTTGTGTTCCATATACCTCAAATTCCCACAAGGAATAACCATAGCCTGTAGTTCTTGCTGTACCGTACATTCTTACATATCTTCCGTTTACAGGTGTTGTAAAGGTTATGTTCTCAGTTCCACCTATTCCGTTTGTCTTGGTATATGCATCTGTCCATGTCGCATTATCTGCAGATACCTGTATCTTGTAGTCTTTTCCTGCTGCTGTTTCCCAGACAAGCTTTGATCCTGTTACACTATAGCTTGCACCAAGGTCAACAGTAATCCATTGAGGGTCACTAGATGCAGACTCCCAGCGAGAATTTACACTACCGTCAAATGCTTCACTTGCTGTGCCTGTAAGTGCTGTAGCTGTCTTATTTAAGGCAACATTTGTTGTTACTGGTGCAGTATTGATAGTAATTGTTGAAGTTACTACGCTAGAGTTATTCATACCTGACTTGTAT
>Ga0209511_1000244_pt1 | contig 59653 bp, 49 predicted proteins | sample SSSSmetaG_FD_184141 | JGI IMG/M metagenome (GOLD analysis project Ga0209511, IMG submission 184141) | Glacier valley bacterial and archeal communities from Borup Fiord, Nunavut, Canada, to study Microbial Dark Matter (Phase II) - ​SSSS... | ecosystem: Environmental > Aquatic > Freshwater > Ice >... | reverse complement strand
CTTCCTTTAAACGAGTTTTCCAGTAGTGGTAAGTAGGACGTTTTACCTGTTTCCTTTCGCAAAATTCTGTTAATGATAGTCCGCTTTCTTCATGCTCTTTAAAAAGCACCTTCCAATGTGCTAACTTTTTTTGATCTGCCATGATAACCTCCCAATAAACTTTTGGGTAAAGTATAGCAGGTTACACTTGGTATATCACTACGCTATGTTTTGGGTCGGTTACGTAAAATATTATGTTTGCAGTTGTTTTCATTATTTTAGTTAAATTAATTTAAATTTTTAACTAAATATTTCACTAAAATCTTATTTATTTCACTAAAATATAAAGTATTTGCATAAAATATAGACATTTGCATGATTATTGCATTACACTACGTTCCAGAAAAGAATTTTTATGTTTATATAAAAACATAATTTATCAAATAACAAAAAAATGTTTACAGAAAAACAAATATTGTAAATTATAGCTTTTCTATGCTATACTAATATAAATTATCTATAAGCTTATAGTTAGATGGGGAGAATAATGATGGATTGCAAACCACTAGATATAACGAAAACCTATCTGATTACCGGAGCCGCAGGCTTTATCGGGTATTACTTATCTCGAAAGCTACTAGAACATGGCTGCCAGGTAATCGGTATCGATAACCTTAATGATTACTACGACGTTAATCTGAAAAACGCTCGTCTTGCGCAGTTATCTCCTTTTGATCAGTTTACTTTCATCAAAGGAGATATCTCCGACAAGAGTGCTGTAATGAGGATCTTTGAAGAATATAAGCCAGATATCGTTGCTAATCTTGCGGCGCAAGCGGGTGTTCGGTATTCCATTGACAATCCGGATGCTTATATTCAGAGTAATATCATTGGTTTTTTTAATATGTTAGAGGCTTGTAGATATTATCCAGTAGAACACTTATTATATGCCTCCTCCAGTTCCGTGTATGGAGCCAATACGAAGGTTCCTTTTGAAGAAACTGATTCTGTGGACAATCCTGTCTCTTTGTATGCAGCTACGAAGAAATCAAATGAATTAATGGCGCATACTTACAGTCACCTATATAACATACCGGCTACAGGTCTTCGGTTCTTCACGGTTTATGGTCCGATGGGTCGTCCGGATATGGCGTATTTCGAATTTACGCAGAAGTATTTTGCAGGAGAACCAATTAAGATATTTAACAACGGCGATTTTCAACATGATTTATACCGAGACTTTACCTATGTCGCTGATATTGTGGAGGGGATTGAGCGACTTCTTTGCAATCCACCAGTTGATACTACGCCGCATAAGGTTTATAACATCGGTAACAACAACCCTGTAAAGCTGATGACATTTATTAGTACCTTAGAGAAATGTCTGTGTAGGGCTACCGCCAGAGAGGTAGTTTTTGATAAGATCTTTGAGCCTATGAAGCAGGGTGATGTGCCGGCTACTTATGCATCTACGGATTTGTTACAGAAGGCAGTTGGGTTTCAGCCTGAGACAACGATAGAAGAAGGCTTACAAAGATTTGCAGATTGGTATGTGGAGTATTATAAGTTAAAGTAAGAAAATAAGTAGTATCAAGTATAGAAAGTCAATCCTGAGGTAACAATTTGGATTGGCTTTTTTCTTTTTATATAGAATGCGGTCGATTATAAAAATGAAACAAATATATATAAAGAATTATAGAATTTGTATAGTTTTGCTGTAAATGGAATTAACATATATTTCCATGAAAGAGGTTGAATATGTTATTTTAATAGAATATAATACAAATTACCGAATGGGAATAAATACCAAATAAGGAGTTGTATATGAATTCAAGACGAAATGAAGAAGTAGAAATTGATCTCAAAGAATTGTTTTTTGTACTTTTACATAAGATATGGATTGTTATACTAGCCGGATTATTACTGGCAGTGGGCGCAGGTTTATTTAGTGAATTATTAGTACAACCTATGTATACTTCCACGACGCAAATCTACATTATTAATCGCCAAAGTGAAGATACGACCACGTTATCAGACCTTCAAACAGGAACGCAGTTAACAAAGGATTATATGATTCTTGTGAAAAGCCGTCCCGTAATGGAAGAGGTAATTAAGCAACTCAATTTGGACATATCGCGGGAAGCCTTGGCTAATTCCATTCATGTGAGTACGCCGGAGGGCACACGAATCCTGGAGATAGGAATCAATTACCCGGATGCTAAGACGGCAAAGCAAATTGCGGATGCTGTCGCTAATGTGTCCGCGGAACGTATGGTAAGTATTATGGAGATGAAAAAGGTGAATATTGTTGAACCAGGTAATCTCCCTACCGTTCCCTCTAGTCCTAATATTAAAATCAGTATTATACTTGGTGGAATTGTGGGTTCTTTCTTATCTTCCTTTCTGATTTTACTCATTTACATATTAAATGATTCTATTCGTACCAGTGAGGATATTGAGAAATACCTAGGAATTACAACGCTTGGTACGATTCCCTTTGAACAAGGTGCAACAAGAAAACATAAGGGTAAGCATAAACAGAGCATAACACAAGTTGCGCAGATAAATTAATTGTAATTCACCCCTCATTTTGGTATATTATACATAAGAATACCAATCACAACGAATTGTTGAAAAGGGGGGTTTTTAAATGGCTGAGAAGATACACTGGGTAGATTTTGATACCATGGAGAAGTTCATGGTGAAGGTTTTTCAAGAGGTTGGAATCAAGGAACAAGATGCAAAAATCTGTGCAGAGGTTCTGATTACTTCAGACAAACGTGGAATTGACTCCCATGGTATTGGGCGTTTAAAACCAATCTATATCGATAGAATTAGAGAAGGTGTTATCAACCCTGTTACTGTGGTTGAGACGATAAAAGAGGGTCCTACAACTGCAGTATTAGATGGACATAATGGAATGGGACAAGTAGTAGCGAAGCAGGCGATGGAAATGGCGATAGAGAAAGCCGCTACTTATGGTTTGGGTATGGTAGCGGTGAGAAATTCCAATCATTATGGGATTGCTGGATACTATGCATTGATGGCAGCAGAGAAGGGTATGATTGGTATCACAGGAACCAATGCAAGACCATCGATTGCGCCTACTTTTGGTATTGAGAATATGCTAGGAACAAATCCGTTAACCTTTGGTCTTCCTTCGGATGATGAATTTCCTTTTGTATTAGATTGTGCCACTTCAATTACACAAAGGGGCAAGATCGAAGTTTACGGAAGAGAAGGAAAAGAATTGCCAGAGGGTTGGGTAATTGGTGAGGATGGAAAGCCGCGTACCGATACCGTTAAAGTTTTAGTTGATTTAGTAAATGGTGGGGCGGCACTTGCACCACTCGGCGGTATTGGAGAAGAGCTAGGTGGCTATAAGGGTTATGGTTACGCTACGGTTGTGGAGATCTTGTCGGCTGCGCTTCAAGGTGGCGCTTTCTTAGGGGCATTATCAGGAATGAAAGACGGGCAGAAGGTACCTTATCAGTTAGGACATTTCTTCATTGCAATTAACGTGGAAGCCTTTACCTCTTTGGAGGAATTTAAGAAGACAACGGGAGATATCTTAAGAGATTTAAGAGCCTCCAAGAGAATGCCTGGAGCAGATCGCATTTACACTGCAGGGGAGAAGGAGTACCTCGCTTGGCAGTTTCGTAAGAATAAAGGGGTGCCTGTGAATGAAGCACTACAAAGAGATGTTATTTGCCTAAAGAAAGAGATGGGACTTGACGAGTTTCATTTTGATTTTGAAGCATAGTTAAACTAACGAAAGTGAAAAAAGGATGAGAAGAATGAACGATATATTATTTATGGAACCAGTCTTTAAGACGATGATTTGGGGAGGCAATAAATTAGAAACTGAATTTGGATATTCTATTCCCAACGACCAAACAGGAGAATGCTGGGCAGTCAGTGCACATGCCAATGGAGATTGTACGATTAAAAACGGCGCATATCAAGGAGAGAAACTGAGCTCACTCTGGACAAACCACCGCGAACTATTTGGTGGGGCAGCAGGAGAAGTATTTCCTCTTCTGGTTAAAATTATTGATGCCAAAGCAGATCTTAGCATTCAGGTACATCCGGATGATGCATATGCGAAGACCCACGAGAATGGTTCTCTGGGCAAGACAGAATGTTGGTACATCCTAGACTGTGACGAAGATGGCAAGATTGTAGTAGGACATAATGCTAAGGATAAGAACGAACTGAAGACGATGATTGCAGAGAGCAGATGGCAGGAGTTGATTAAGCTTCATCCGATTAAGAGGGGTGATTTCTTTCAGATTGAGCCAGGCACTGTGCATGCAATTAAAGCAGGCACTATGATTCTAGAGACGCAGCAGAGCAGTGATATCACTTATCGACTTTATGATTATGATCGCCTACAGGATGGAAAACCAAGAGAATTACATTTGGAAAAGAGTATTGATGTGATTGGGTGTCCTCATACGGATTTGGTGGTAAATGGCGAGACAACCAGTAGTGAAGCTTGTGAAATAGTGGAACTGATTACTTCTGCGTACTACTCGGTTCTAAAAATCAAGTTACATGGAGAACAGGATTTTGAACAAGCAGAATTATTTCAGATCATGAGTGTGATTGACGGTATGGGTGAAATTAATGGAACACCGATTAAAAAGGGTGACCATTTCATATTACCAGCTGACTACGGAACCTTTAAGTTAAAGGGTGAGATGGAACTGATTGTGTCACATCTATAATGATCATAACAAAGCGCAAACGAAACAGAGGAATATAAAAATAACTGCTAGTCAATCAGGGTACGACTAGCAGTTATTTTGTATTCTCTAATCAAAATTCTTTTTTATTGTAAATGGCAATGGATAGTTTGATAGAAAGTAGTAGTATGACAATAATAATCACTGGTATGCAACCTATCATAAGTGTGAGCATTTGCTTGCTAGGTTCTACAAGTTTAGGCTTCGGTATGATCATGACAAGCATCGTAGGGATAAAGATGACAAGCATCATTAACATCCTACCTTTTTCCACACCAAATTTTATAAGAATAGGTAGAATACAGGATAGGAATAGTATTGCAACGGCACCAATTGCTACAGGAACAAGTAAAGCTTCTATGATACCAGTCTGCTTTGTTAAGAGTACAATAAGAACACTGAATACTGTAGCCAGCACAGTACCAGCTAAGGTAATTAGAATACCAAATAAGTATTTGCTCAGTACAACTGTTTTCCTTGCAATTGGCATGGAGAGAGCGTACTTATCCCATTTGCAGTATTCGTCATAGGATAACGTCGTAATTGGCATCATAACACACAATAATATAATCATACCACCCAACATACTGGTATTCTCCGTAGCTACGGAAAAGACAAGATAGAACCCTAATATTAGGAAATAGACCTTACCCTGTTTTTTTAAAGCGAGCACATCTTTTAATAGTAATCCTTTCACTTTGATTCCCCCCTAATCTGAAATAACATGATATCCTCAATACTTGCATTATCAATCGTGTAGTCTCCCTTAAGATTTCCCCTTTTAACGAGTGCTTCAACACCGAACTGGCTCTTACGGGAGCCAATAATTATTTTTTTATTTATTTTCTCAAAGTCTGCGTTGGAGCATTTGAGAATTCCATAATTATAAAGAAGGTTATCCTTTGGTTCACTGAAGACGATTTTGCCTTTGTGTATAAAGGTGATATAATCGGCTATCTTCTCGAGATCACTGAGGATGTGGGTTGATATAAAAATCGAATGTTCTTCATCTTGGATGAAATCTAAGAATACATCCAGAATTTCATCGCGAACAATGGGATCAAGTCCACTAGTTGCTTCATCTAGGATTAGCAGCTTTGCATGATGAGAAAGAGCAACAGCAATGGATAACTTCATATTCATGCCTCTTGAAAACTCCTTTACGATCTTCTTTAAGGGTAGATTAAATTTCTCAAGATAAGAGTAAAACTTAGCATCCTCCCAATTCTTATAGATGTTCTTCATCACTTTATTGATATCGGTTGGTGTCATGTTATCGTGAAAGTTGCTTCCGTCGAATACAATCCCAATATCCTCTTTTATTTGATGATCATGTTTGCTATTATCTAACCCAAAGATACTGATTTCGCCACTATCTCTGCGAATAAGATTAAGCATTAGCTTAATTGTTGTGCTTTTTCCAGCACCGTTTTCTCCCACAAAGCCCATGATGCAGCCCTTTGGTAAGGAAAAGTTAACATCCTCCAAAGAAAAACCATCATATTTCTTAGATAAATTCCGAATCTCTACTATGTTTTCCATTTATTCGTCCCCCTTATAAAGTAAAGTAATCATTTCAATCAGCTCATCGAGTGGTATGCCAGATACTTTGGCGGTATCAATTGCTTTCTGCAAATATGTTTCGGTAATACGCAGGTGCTCTTCGCGAATAAAGTCTTCCTTTTTGCAGGACACGAAGCTACCTTTTCCCGTAACCGACTCGACAAAACCTTCTCTTTCCAAATCGCCATACGCTCGCTTTGTTGTAATCACACTGATACGCAGTTCTTTTGCAAGTAAGCGCATTGAGGGAAGCGCATCACCCTCTTTTAATTCACCGGTTAGAATTAAATTCTTTATCTGAGAAGTTATCTGTTCATAAATTGGCTTACCGCTTGCATTACTGATGATAATATCCAATGGTGCACCTCCAGGTTATTTAAAAACAATATTGTATATACACATTATACACAATATTCGCATTGTGTCAATATAATAATAATACATATTAATCATTTTAATCATTTGTTTAAAAATTAATATCACTCTAATTGTAATGCACATCCATTGCCTGTATAATGAGCTCATGGTAGTTTTTTAAAAGTTAATATAATAAGGGGACAAGCTGATAAATGAAAGAATATGAGAGCAGAGAATTTAGGCAGATAGAATACAAAGAAGAAATAAAAGAGATCAATTTCACAGACTGTGAATTCTATAATTGTACGATCAATGAAATTGAGATAAGGAATTGTAACTTTCGAAGTTGTAAATTCTATAACTGCACAGTATTAAATGTCAAGTTCAAATTTACGGATATGTTAGATTGTGAATTTTATAAATGCTTGCTCATTGGAGTAAATTGGACTGATCTTGCACAAAAATTTAGCGTCACAAAGCCGTTTACAAAAGTTGAGGCTTGTGAACTTAGATATCATATTTTTGAACGTTTCAACCTAAAGGCTTTTAGTTTTAAGGAGTGTAGTTTGGAAGGGAGCATCTTCGAGGATTGTAATCTAGAAGGTGCAAGCTTTGAGGGATGCAATTTGAAAGAGACGCAATTTAAGAATAACAATATGACCAAAGCAGATTTTAGAGATGCAAAGGATTTTGCAATCAATATTTATGAGAACAAAGTAAAGAATGCGAAATTTTCTTATCCAGAAGCGATTAGTTTGTTAACCGAAATTGGAATTAAATTAAGTTAAATTTAATCTTTTCGATATATTATGGACACAAAGAGTGTTTACTATTATAATAGAGGATTGTTTAGGTTGATAGAGGGGAGTTATTTACATGAAGAAAATTGTGGTTGAAAAGCGGAGAGCTATTATTATATTGAGTTCAATACTTTATATAGTGGCTGTTCTTATTTTGAATTATATGTCGTACCAAGTCAGAGTGAAGGATTCCTTAATTCAATTTGGTGATAAAGCAATGCTTGTTGCGATAGATTTAGCAGACAGAGTTGATATAGAGAAGGAAGAATATGATAGACTGCTTGCATTAGATTTTCCTTCGCTACTAGAGGATGAGGCAAACATAGAATTTGAGAATCATGTTAGAAACCTGATGCAGTATTCAGATATTAGATATATCTATATGATATCATTGCTAGAGAAAGATCAAGTAAAATATCAGGTAGAACAGGGAGAAGAGATGTTGTATGAGATGCCTGTTGGTACTCCCTTAGACGTAGTATATCTGCTTGATGCAGTGGCTAGCGATAAAGTAAGAGTGGAAGATACCGAGGGTAACGGGTACAAAGATAAAGATAGATATATGGTATTAAATCAATATTACAAGGAAATTTTATCTAGCAGGGCGCCTTCTTGTCTCAATGTAAATGACCGGTGGGGTAATTATGTAACAGGATATGCTCCAGTGCGGAATAAGCAAGGAGATACGATAGGATATCTATGTGTTGACTTATTGCAGACAGAGTACCTTGCAGCAATTAGAATGGAATTTTATATATCAATGATGTTTACCGTATTTTCTTCCATTTTATTCTTGTTTTTAATCTATCTGTACAACAGATACCTAATAGTAAAGAAAATAGCGAAGGAAAAAACATATTACTCGGATTATGATACTTTGACTTCAGTTTACAGTAGAAGGAGAATCTTCGAAGTTCTTAATAACGAATGGGAAAGATGTATCAATGAAGAGCAAAGCTTAAGCATATTGTTTATCGATCTTGATAATTTCAAGGCATATAATGATTTATGGGGACATCAAGAAGGGGATAAACTTCTGTGTAAAATTGTTTTCAAAATCAAAAAGCATATTGATAAGCTAGAGGGATATGTTGGCAGATATGGCGGGGATGAGTTTATCGTTGTATTGGGTAATAGAGGAAAAATAGAGGCGGAAAAAGCAGCCAAAACAATTATAAATGAAATTCAAAATACAAAGATGAGGGCGGGAGACCACCTAGTTACCATAAGTATCGGGGTAAAAGAAGCCGATTTTATGGTGGATACAATCGATTCGGCAATTGCCTTAGCGGATAGTGCACTATATGAGGCGAAGGGTAACGGAAAAAATAGCTATTATACAATGTAAGTAAAAAGGACGCATTTATGCGTCCTTTTCGTTTAGTCTGGGAGGGAGAAGCTTCTGTATAGTCGCTCTATCATTTTATTAACGCAGAATAGGAAGATAATAACCGAAAAAGCAATAAGATCCATTGCGATGGCATATCCTGGCCAACCGAAGGCGTTACTGAGCTGTTCGATCACGGTACCCTTTGGTGCATACATGATATATAGAAAATTAGTGCCGAGTAGCGAATTTGCGATATATGCGACTATAATGAATACATTGCCGATACCTATGATATAAAATAGGTAACTTAATTTAAGTTTCATTTTATCTACAAGGGCAAGGTAGATAGGACCTACAACCAACAGCATATGGCTTGCTATAAACAGTACCGCACGTGACAACCCTGGTTCAGGATGAACCTTTCCAGGTAGCAGAGCAACGGCTAGGCCCATTGGAATACCAACCAAAAAAGTAATATGAAAGAGTACCTTATTTGGTTTAAAGAAGCAAATAATCAATAGAATAAGGTCAATATGGCATATCTGCAGGGATAGAAGATCATAAATATCAAATCTTCCTACACATAAATCGATAAGATAACGGGAACCCCGCACAAGTAGTAAGAGTATTACAAAAAGGATCCTAATCGTTTTCCTTTTTCTCTCTGTGGTTGCATTTAGTCCAGTAATAATAAACAATACGCCGATGAATAGCGGTAGGAGCAATGCAATGATATGTACCAATCCGAAAGAATTGAAATCAGTGATCAAATTATTCAAGCACCTCTCTAGTCAGTGACGTTGGGATTTCACCTTTTAACACAAGTGCACCATCTTGGACTTTGATGGTTTCATAATTTGCGCTGGACTTTTGTATGGAGGTTTCAATATAATCATTGACGATATTCGTTATTTCAGTCTGGGCCTTCGAAGAGTTGTAAATAGAACTTGGAAGACCAACTCCCATTACTTCAACATCGGAAATTGCCAAATTACTTGCTTGATTACTATTGATCTCACCCTCAATCTTACTGTATATATTTACTGACTTGGGTATAGAATGGATCACCGGTATTGCATTTTTTATATCTTCTTTGCTATATTTTCCACTCAGTACTTTATCAATAAAATAATCGGTATCAAGGGTTGCGGACAGTTCAAGGTTATCCTCATTAATTCTGATTTGTACCTTCTTTAATGCGTAATAGTCAGGTCGGTTATAACCTAGAAATGAGGTCAACTCTTCGCTCGTTAGAGTGGTGTCAACAGACTTTACAGCGCCGTAGTGGTAGGCATAATCCTCTGCGGTACCCGTAGACGGAGCTTTGTCCTTCAAGTACCCGAGCTTAGCAACTGCACTTTCATAACTCGTTTTGGATGTCTTTACTCCAAGATCTTTTGGCCCGAAGAATCCGGGGAGAAAGATCGCAATACTTCCTGCAATTACACCAAGGAAGATAATTACGACCAATAAGGTAACGAGACACCCCTTGTGTTTCTTTTTTGGCTCTACTGTTTGCATAATAACCCCTCTTTTCGAATTATTTATCATTAAATAATATATTATTATAATAATAATACAATTCCTACCAAAAGTCGTCACCCGAACGGGTGATTTATTACTTGCAATTTATAAAAATCTAGTATAAGATATAAAAAATAAATTATACGTTAAAACGCACAAAATTCTTATTGAGAAATGAGGAACTATGGAATATATAACAAAAAATGTGGCCAGAAATTTAAGACGAATCAGAAAGTCAAGGAAAATGAGTCTAGATAACGTTGCGGAACAAACTGGGATTAGTAAAAGTATGCTTGGACAAATCGAAAGAGGCGAATCGAATCCAACCGTTGAGACATTGGGAAAGATAGTGAGTGGTCTAAGGATTTCTTTCACCTCCTTAGTCAGTTCATCGAAGACAGATTCTATTTTAGTTGATCAATCAGAACTGGTACCATCAAAGAGTGTTGAGGGTGAATACAGAGTTTTTGAATATTTTCCATATGAGGATGATCGATCATTTGAAATCTATATGATGGAGATATGGGCAGGGGTAAGTTATACCTCTGGCGGACATGGGGAAAATACGTATGAATATTTAACTGTTTTTACTGGGGTGCTAACCTTAGAATTGCCAGGAAAAACCTATGAAATTGCGGAAGGAAATTCCATTCGATTTCCATCTTATTCAGATCATGCTTATATAAACCACGGAAAAGATTTATTGAAATTTATTATTACTTTTACTTGGAATTAAAATATTTTGAAATTGTGATTGACAACATAACGCACAGATGATATAGTTACTGCAATAAAGAACGAGAAAAACAACCAAGATTTATAATAAATTGAACAATGGCGTTTAAGTAGAGGAAGCAGTGAGAACTGCGTAATCACTTAGGCGCTTTTTTATTATCAAACTATCCCAAAAGGAGGAAAATATGATGAAAGAAATTACAATGTATATCAAACCTGAAAAATTAGAGGTAGTAAAGGACATCTTACTGAAGCATGGTTGTGGTGGTATGTCAATTATGAGTATTATGGGGTGTGGAATTCAGCGAGGCGAAACCTCCAATGCAGATTTTAAAGGACTTAGAACAAATATTAATTTAATTCCAAAGATTAAAGTTGAAGTTGTGATTAAGGATGAGATACTAGAGGATGTTCTTTTTGATATTAGAGAGAGAGTATCAACAGGAACTGTTGGGGATGGGAAAGTAATTATTAAGGATGTAATAGATGCGATGAGAATTAGAACGGGTGAACGAGGTACCGATGCAATATAGAACACTTCAATAATAATGTTTAAGGCAAAGAAGCTGGCGCTAATAATGTCGGCTTCTTTTGTTTTTAAAAATGTAAATTAGAAGTTTCGATGATATAAGATTGGAGTGGGGAAAATGAGCGAAGATTGTTATAAAAGTGATGGAAGAAAAGCCATAGTAGAAATCAAAAATGTAAATAAAATTTATGATGAAAACCATGTAGTGCACGATTTGAATTTGGTGGTATATGAAGGAGAATTTCTTACTATGCTTGGTCCATCTGGATGTGGGAAAACCACCATACTCAGAATGATAGGCGGCTTTGAGGAATCAACCAATGGACAGATCTTAGTAGAGGGAGAAAGAGTAGAAGAAAAAGAGCCATTTAAACGTAATGTAAATACAGTATTTCAAAGCTATGCATTATTTCCTCATATGAATATTTTTAATAATGTTGCTTATGGGTTAAAGATGAAAAAAGTTCCGAAAGCTGAAATAAAGGAGCGCGTGGATGAGATGCTTCTATTGGTGCAATTAAAGGGTTTTGACAAACGTTTTCCTAGCCAATTATCGGGCGGTCAAAAGCAAAGGGTTGCAATTGCAAGAGCTTTAATTAACAGACCAAAAGTACTTTTACTTGACGAACCGCTCGGAGCGCTTGATTTAAAATTAAGAAAGGAAATGCAATTAGAACTTAAAAACCTACAGAAAAAGTTGGGGATTACATTTATCTATGTAACGCATGATCAAGAAGAAGCATTAACCATGAGCGATCGGATTGCAATTATGAATCAAGGTTATTTGGATCAACTTGATACACCGGAGAATGTATATGAGAAGCCTGCTACTAAGTTTGTTGCCGATTTTATTGGAGAATCCAATATATTTGAATCCGTCATAACAAATATAACTGGAAACATTGCAAATATTGGGTTAGAGGTTGGGAATGCGCTTGGCTTAATAAAAGAGGATACCTTGTTAAAGCAATTTGAGATGGTATATGTCTGCGTTAGACCGGAGAAAGTTTTGTTTTCAAAGGAGGAAGTCAATGGCTTCACGATAAAAGGGATTGTAAAAGAGCAAATCTATGTTGGAAATGTTATTAAAAGCCATGTACTAATTGCAAATGGACAAATAGTCAAAATCTCGAGAATGGATATTGATGATGTGCCCAAAGAAGGTGAAATGGTTTATCTCTATTGGAGTTTAGAGGATGTCGTAATTATCAAATCAAGAGCCTATCAGATACATTCCTTAATTGAAAATGCCAACTTGGGAGGTGATTAAATGAGAAAAAGCTACAAAATACGGAATAAAACAATACCGCTACTCGCAACGGTATCACCGGTTGTGATATGGCTTACTTTATTGGTTGCAGCACCACTAATATATGTGTTTTTTCTAAGCTTCCTGTCTACGGACGGTTACAATGTGGTATTTCGATTTAGTTTTGATAATTACATCAATTTACTTAATCCTACCTATCTAGAAATTTATACAAATTCCTTCATTATTGCATTCTTTACCACAGTAATATGCATTGTCTTAGGATATCCATTTGCGTATATCATGGCCAAAGCAAATAAAAAGAATAAAGCAGTGATGCTAATCATGTTGATGGTACCATTTTGGACAAATTCCTTAATCCGATTGAATGGCTGGAAGACAATTCTAGGGAAAACAGGAGTGTTAAATTCTATCTTAATTGATAGTGGAATTATTAATCAACCACTTGAAATCCTATATACAAGAGGCGCAGTTTTACTTGGTATGGTGTATACCCTGATCCCATATATGATCCTTCCACTGTTTGCTTCCATTGATAAATTAGATGATGGCCTTTTGGAAGCCTCCAATGATCTAGGAGCGAATAAAACAAAGACATTTCTCCATGTGACTTTACCACTTACGTTCTCCGGCGTGTTCTCTGGATCAATTATGATTTTTATTCCTTCGCTTGGCTTCTTCTTTGTATCAGATATTATGGGTGGGGGAAAATCACAGCTCATTGGTAACTTAATTGAAACTCAATTCAAGGCTGCGAATAATTGGCCCCTTGGCGCGTCCTTATCAATGCTACTTATATTATTAATTCTTATCTTAGTAACTATTTATAAGAAGAGTGGCGGAGATATGAAAGATTTGGGGGTGATGTAGTATGCGAAAAAGAAAAGCAAAGTTAGGTGGAACCTTATCAAAGATATATACCGCCTTTATGTATGTGTTTTTATATCTTCCAATTGCTGTTATTGTCGTATATTCCTTCAATACATCTAAAATGAACATTTCTTTCGAAGGTTTTACTTTCGATTGGTATGCGAAATTATTTCATAATCAACCTTTGTTAGAATCCTATGGAAATACATTACTTGTTGGAGCGGCTAGTACGATTATCGCTACGATTGTTGGAACCTTGGCATCTTATGGTATGTCAAAATACAAGTTTAAAGGAAAAGGAATTATCGATGCACTTCTCTATGTTCCCGTGGTAATTCCTGAAATAGTTTTGGGTATTGCACTCCTTGCTATCTTTAATCTTTCAAATATTCCAATGGGATTACTGTCCTTAATTATCGCACATGCTACCTTTAGTATTCCGTTTGTAGTGTTTACCGTTAATGCCAGACTTGCTGGATTCGATCGATCGGTGGAAGAAGCATCGATGGATCTAGGGGCAAGCAGAAGTAAAACATTTTTCACAGTAACCTTACCAATTATAATGCCAGGGGTGATATCAGGAGCATTTCTGGCATTTACCTTATCGGTAGATGACATTATTATTAGTTTCTTCACGACCGGGCCAGGTAGCAATACATTTCCTTTAAAGGTTATGGAACTAATCAAAACCGGCGTTACGCCTGATGTGTACGCGCTGACAACGATTGTTTTTATCATAACAATTGCAATCGTGATAGTGACGCAACATGATAAAAAGAAGATTGCATAACATAATTATCTACGGAAACTAAAAAATAGGGTATTCAAGTGACTTAGAGGCAAAGATAGGTTGTTTGCATTTTCTTGATATATCAAATAAATTATGGCTGCCTTTCCCTCCTGTCGGGATGCTTCTTACAAGCCTCAGAGATTGCAACAATCTGGCCAGTGGGCCATATTCTTGCATGAGTCTTGACAAAGCATAGACGCCCTCGGTCGGCCGGTCGACGCCAAATTTATTTGTTATATCACGAAAATGGATATCAGTAAAGGAGTGCCTCTAAGTCACTAAAGAAATAGTTATGAAAGTTTCCGGGATATAGACTAGGTGGCAAGGAATGTATGATTAGGTTATTTGGGAGGCAACTATAAAATTAATAATTAAATCAAAAATAAAATCAACAATAAAATAGTAATAAAATAATATTAATTCAAAAATAAATCAAAATAAAATAATAATAAATCAATAATAAAAGGAGTGTATCGTATGAAGAGAATGAAAATGATTGTAATTATGTTAGTAGTGACACTGGTTTCGGTTGGGTTTACTGGCTGCAGTAGTAAGGGTGATAATGGTACATTGAATTTGTTTATGTGGACAGAATATATTCCGGACTCTGTGATTGAAGGGTTTGAAAAAGAGACGGGTATCAAGGTGGAAATGCAGACATTTTCTAATAATGAAGAGATGCTTGCGAAGGTACAGGGCAGTAATCCGGGGGCATATGATATTGTTTGCCCAAGTGATTATATGGTTGAAAATATGATTTCGCAAGATTTATTAAAAGAGATAGATATGACTAAATTACAGAACATTGGAAATATTGATTCTGCATATTTAAATAAAAGCTATGACCCAGAGAGTAAATATTCTGTTCCTTATATGGGTGGTGCAGTACTGATTATCTATAACAAGAATATGGTTGATGAGGGTGCTGACTTTACGACATATGAGGAACTATTTAACCCGGCATATGAGAATTCGATTGTAATGCTAGATGATTTTAGAGCTATTATTGGCGCAACTGCATTAAGCATGGACTATGGTTTTAGCGAAACAGATGAAGCAAAGCTTGATGAGGTAAAGGATAAGATGCTAACGTTGAAGCCAAATATTAAAAGTTTAGATAGTGATTCACCGAAAACTCTTTTGATTACCGAAGAAACAGCAATTGGCCTTATCTGGAGTGGTGAAGCTGCACTTGCATTAAAGGAAAACGAGAATTTGGAGGTTGCCTTCCCAGATCAGGGGATGTATTTATTTCTAGATAATTTATGCATTACAAAGGATGCTAAAAATTCTGAAAATGCACTCAAATTTATTGATTATGTATTAAAAGCAGAAGTAAACAAAGAGATTGCAAGCGAATTTCCATATTTAAATCCAAATAAAGCTGGTGTTGCTTTAATGGATGAGGCTTATAAAAATAACAAAGCAATATCAATACCTTCAGAAGAAATTGCAAAAGGCTTCTATGTAGAGAACATCGGAAAAACAATTGATCGATACAGTGAAATATGGGCAGAATTTACGAAATAAAAAGGAGAAATATACGATGGAAAATAAAGATAAGGTTTTAAAAGAATTGAATAAGGTAATTAAGTTTATTCATAGTGATGAACTGACTGAGAGTGAAAAGAAAGAAATAACGCAGGAAACAGTGGATAATTTTGAGACCTTCGTTAGTCCGGGATGGTTAAAATATAGAAAGTCTGTTTCAACAAATGCAGCAGTTGTGGAATGGAAGGATTATGGTTCTTATTGTACCGGGTTATATGGGGAAGAGTTTATTGACTGTCTGGGTGGTTTTGGTATTTACACCTGTGGACATAGAAATCCTGAGATTATTGATACAGTCAAAGCACAATTAGATCATCAAGCACTACATTCTCAAGAATTATTAGATCCCCTCAGAGGATATTTGGCAAAAGCAGTTGCTGCCATTACACCAGGAGACCTTGAGAAATGTTTCTTTACAAATGGTGGTGCGGAAGCAGTAGAAATGGCACTCAAGCTTGCAAGAATTGCAACAGGTGGAAAATGGTTTATCTCTGCCGTTGGTGCATTTCATGGAAAATCCATGGGAGCTGTGTCAATAGGTGGTAAAGGTACCTACAGAACTCCTTATACACCAATGGTGCAACAGGTTCAACATGTGGAATATGGTAATGCGCAGGATATGAGAAAAGCAATTAAAAATCTTCAATATGTGGGAGAAACAGTCGCAGCAGTAATCCTTGAACCAATTCAAGGGGAGGCAGGAATCATTCTTCCACCGGCAGGTTATTTAAAAGAAGTAAGAGCAATCTGTGATGAATATGGCGTTGCTTTAATCTTTGATGAAATACAAACTGGAATGGGTCGGACTGGTACGATGTTTCGATGTGAGGCAGAAGGCGTAACGCCTGATATTCTGACCTTTGGAAAAGCTTTTGGTGGTGGTATTATGCCAATTACCGGTATTATCTGTAGGCCACACATGTGGACAGAGGAATTAGTTGAGAATCCATGGCTACTTGGTTCTCCTACCTTTGGTGGTAATCCACTTGCTTGTTCCGCTGCGATTGCAACGATAAAGTATATGTTGGAAAATGATATACCAGGGCAATGTGCGGAGAAAGGTGAATATTTACTTGCTGGATTAAAGAAATTAACTGCAAAATACGCAACTGTTATCGCAGAGGTTCGTGGCATTGGTCTTATGATTGGTTTGGAATTCGTAGAAAATGAAGTTGGATATTCCGTTGCAAAGGGAATGTTTTCTAGAGGAGTTATGACAGCAGGCACCTTAGTAAATTCAAAATGTATTCGTTTTGAACCAGCAGCTATCATTACTTACGAAGAAATGGATAAGGTGTTATCAAGATTAGAGGAAGCATTAGTAGACACGAAGGCTGAATTTAATTTATAAAATATGATTGAGAATATAGGAATGAATTCTACTCTAAATTCAATCCTATATTTTCAGACTTTCAAAAAGCGTATGTGATTATTAAGTTAAGTATTGATAGTGTGAATTTATGTGCCTAGGAAAGAGGGCAGAGGGAGGTTACTATGGAACTTAGAAAGAATTATATAAACGGGGAATGGGTTCGGGCTATTTCCGGAAAAGCAAGAAACATAATCAATCCTGCTAGTGGTGAAGTGATTGCAATAACCGCAGAAGGTGGTGTAGAAGATGCTAGATTAGCAATTTCTGCTGCCAAGGAAGCATTTTACGGAAAAGGCGAATGGAGACGCATGAGCGCCCAGAGCCGTTCGGACCTTATATTAAAGATAGCCGATGGAATGGATGCGCGAAGAGAAGAATTAGCAAGGACAGATACCTTAGATAATGGGAAGCCATTAAGGGAAGCGGAGGGAGATGTCGACGATGCGATTCATTGCTTTCGTTATTATGCAGGTATGATCAAGGCTCCTTATGGCGGAGTATATGATGTAAGTGATGGTTTCGGACCAATGCATTCCTATACCATTCATGAACCAATTGGAGTATGTGGACAGATTACACCTTGGAATTATCCGTTATTAATGGCAGTATGGAAGATTGCACCTGCATTAAGTGCGGGTAACAGTATCGTATTTAAGCCAAGTTCAACCACACCCTTATCTTCCGTAATTTTATTTGAGATTATGGATCAGGTGGGTCTACCAAAAGGAACCATAAACCTAGTTATGGGTTCCGGAGGAACGGTAGGGCAAGAACTTGCAGAAAGCAAAGACGTCGATATGATTACCTTTACAGGTAGTACCGAAGTAGGCCAAGAGATTGCGAAAGCTGCAATCGGTAATTTGAAAAAGGTCGGATTAGAATTAGGTGGCAAATCGCCAAACGTTATCTTTGCAGATGCGGATTTGGAAGGTGCAGTAGAGTGGGCTATGATTGGGGTATTCTTTAACCAAGGAGAAGTATGCTCGGCGGGATCAAGAATTATAATAGAAGAAAGTATCAAAGATAAATTTGTTGCCAGACTTGCAGAACGTGCCAATGCAATGACCTTAGGGAATGGTCTAGACAACCCTGACATGGGACCTCTAGTTTCGGAAGAACATATGAATACGGTATTAAACTATATTCAGTCAGCAAAGGAGGAAGGTGCAACTTGTGTTTGCGGTGGTTATCGTTATACAGAAGGGGAATGTGCCAAGGGCTATTATGTAAGACCAACCATTTTTGATGATTGTACACCGGAAACAACGATTGTCAAAGAAGAAGTATTTGGTCCTGTGGTCACAATTCAAACCTTCCGTACAGAAGAGGAAGCGGTAACTTTGGCTAATGATACCATTTACGGCCTTGCAGGTGCTGTATTTACGACGGACGGAGCAAGAGGACTGCGCGTAATGAAAGAAATCAGAGCAGGAATCACCTGGATTAATTGCTATAATCCAACGTTCAATGAAGCTCCTTGGGGCGGTTATAAGATGAGCGGATACGGAAGGGAATTAGGAATCCACGGCTTAGAAGAATACCAAGAGGTGAAACAGGTGAATATCAACCTGGCACCTGGAAAAATCGGTTGGTATGAGGAAAGATAGAAATAACATTGTTTGTGATTGCGAAATACTCGGCACAAACTTATTATGCGCAGAAAACATGCGTTCATATCTTGCTTGTGCCTTGAGCGAAGAGAAAGGAATGTTGAAAATTATGATAGAAACGACAGCGAATATAGTTACGACAATACCTGGACCAAAATCGAAGGAATTGTTAGAAAGAAGAACGAAGGTAATTGCGAGAGGGGTAAGTTATAGTACTCCTGTGTTTGCCAGTGAGGCAAAAGGTGCATTAATCAAGGATGTGGACGGCAATACCTTTATCGATATGGCAGCAGGAATAGGTGTGATTAACATTGGACATTGTGACGAGGAGGTAGTGGCAGCAGCAAAAGCACAAATGGATAAATTTATACATACCTCCTTTAATGTATGCATGTATGAATCCTATATTAACGTTGCCGAGATGTTAACAAAGCTTACACCGGGTGATTTTGATAAGAAAGTAATGTTTGCTAATTCAGGTGCTGAGGCAGTTGAAAATGCAGTTAAAATCTCAAGAAAATATACCGGAAAACCTATGGTTGTCTCCTTGGAATGTGCTTTTCACGGAAGGACCTACATGGCAATGACGTTAACGAGTAAGGTAAAACCATATAAGGATGGTTTTGCACCCTATTGTTCCGATACCTTCAAAATTCCTTCTCCCTATTATTATCGCTTTGAAGGCAATATGTCAGAAGAAGAATTTGGACTCATGTGCGCAAATAAATTTGAGACATTGCTAAAAGGTGAATTAAGCCCAGATATGGTGGCATGTTTAATCGTTGAACCTCTACAGGGGGAAGGTGGTTTTATTGTACCACCGAAGGGATATTTATGCAGGTTACAAGAAATCTGTAATATAAATAATATTATTTTTGTAATGGACGAAATTCAAGCGGGTTTCTGCAGAACAGGTAAGTTCTTCTGCTGTGAGAATTCAGACGTAACGCCAGATTTGATTACCATGTCGAAATCCTTGGCTGCAGGTTTTCCATTAAGTGCTGTGGTAGGCCGCGCTGAAATGTTAGAAGCATCTGTCGTTGGTGGACTTGGTGGAACATTTTCAGGTAGTCCAGTAGCATTAGCTGCGGCTGAAGTTGTTATTCAGAAGATGGTAAAAGAAGATTTTGCAGGCAAAGCAGTTCATATTGGTGAAGTTATGATGCCAAGACTGAATGCGATGAAGGAGAAATATAGTATCATTGGGGATGTAAGAGGACAAGGCGCGATGATTGCAGTCGAGCTAGTGAAAGATAAAGTTACCAAAGAACCGGATAAAGAAGATGTTGGTAAGATTCTATCCTACTGTCTACAGAAGGGAATTATTATCATTAGCGCAGGTATCTTTAGTAACTGTATCCGTTTCTTACCCCCATTGGTGATTACGGATGATCAATTAAATTATGTATTAGATACACTAGAGGAAGCATTTACTTCTATAATAAAGAAGTAATAAAGACATAAATTAATATAGAAACAAAACAATATAGAAATAAATTAGTATAGAAATAAATTAGTATAGAAATAAATTAGTATAGAAACAAAATAATATGGAAACAAAATAATGTAGAAACAAAATAATATAGAAACAAAATAATATAGAAACAATTATTGATTAGAGTGTCATAAGTCCAACATGGACTATATTTATGAATATCAATGTATATAAGTGATATTCATTCATATTACTATATCTGACTTATGATACTCTAATCAATGATTGAAGTAATATAAAAACGAGGTGATTGTATGTTTTTTAATTATAGCCTGCCTGTTAATATTATATTTGGAAGAGGAAGAGCAGGAGAGGTTGGAACTGAGACAGCGAAGTATGGAAAGAAAGCACTGATTGTTACCGGAGGAAGCAGTACTAAGAAATCAGGATTATTAGAGAATACAATTGCATTATTAAAAGCTTCCGGGGTAGAGTCTGTTGTATTTGATCAAGTAGAGCCGAATCCGTTGACTACAACAGTACAGGAAGGGGCCAAACTCGCAAATCGTAGCGGATGTGATGTAGTTGTTGGTATCGGTGGTGGAAGCAGTATGGACGCTGCAAAAGGAATAGCGTTCCAAGCAATGATTGAGGGTGATATCTCAGATTATATCTTTGGTTTGAAATTTAGCGACAAGGCCTTACCAATTATCTTGGTTCCAACAACTTGCGGAACGGGAAGTGAAGGAAATGGTTTTGCTGTCCTATCTAATCCTGAGACATTGGATAAAAAATCCTTAAGATCTAATGCAATCATTGCAAAATGTTCCATTGTAGATCCGGAATTAATGATGACAATGCCAAAGCAAATCTTGGCCTCGGTTGGATTTGATGCACTTTGCCACAATATGGAGGCGTATTTGTCAAAAACAACGCAACCATTTGTTGCGATGCAAGCACTTGAGGGAATTCGCTTACTCGGAGAAAACTTAGTGAAGGTATATCGGAGTCCTGATGATCTAGAAGGCTGGGATAACATTACCTTTGCAAGTACACTTGGCGGAATGGTTATTCATGCGGCAGGTGTAACAGCGGCCCATGGGATGGAGCATCCAGCAAGTGGATTAAAGAACATCGTCCACGGAAAAGGATTGGCGGCTTTAACACCAATCATTATGGAAGAATCAATCGCTTCGGCTCCGGAGAAATTTGCTATTATTTCGAAATTACTTGGTGGAAAAGATGAGAAGGATGTAGTTGTGGTTATAAAGAAGCTATTAGCAGATTTGGACTTAACAACATCACTTGGAGAACTTGGAGTGAAGGAAGAGGATGTTGATTGGATGGCCCAAAATTGCTTGAAAATATCATCACCTAGTCTATACGGACACCCAAAGTTATTTAACTTAGAGGATTTAAAAAGAATCTATAGAAAAGCTTTATAAAAGGCATTATAGAAAGGCATTATTAAAGGCATTATTAAAGGCATTATTAAAAGTATTATTAAAGGTATTATAAAAGGCATTATTAAAAGCATTATAAAAAGCATTATAAAACCAACATAAAAAGTATTATTAAAAGTATTATAAAAGCAACATTCTTGTGCATCTATTCCAAGTAGAATTATTTTCTTTGTTAAAAATGTCTAAAAATATGTAGAAGTTTTATACATTATGCTGTATTATATAAATTATAGTATGCTCCAATTTATTAATACAGACAAGCAGAGGATGACACAACGATGAGCAATCAAGATAACTTAGAGATGAAATACTTAAAGAGTATCGCAAAACAGTTCCCGACAATTGCCGAGGCATCTACAGAAATTATTAATTTGCAGTCTATTTTAAATTTACCGAAAGGGACGGAACATTTTTTAACTGATATACATGGGGAATATGAGCAATTTCGTCATGTACTCAAAAATGGATCAGGCTCCGTACGACGGAAAATTGAAGATGAATTTGGCAACACCTTAAGCCAAAAGGATATAAAAACATTGGCGACTTTAATCTACTATCCGGAAGAAAAATTAAAACTTATTGTGAGCAAAGATGATAATTTGGAAGATTGCTATAAGACGATGCTTTATCAACTAATTCGTATTACCAGAAGAGTGTCATCAAAATATACAAGATCCAAGGTACGTAAAGCCATCCCGAAGGACTTTGTTTATATTATTGAAGAGCTATTACACGAAAAAGAAGAGGTGTTAGATAAAGAAGCTTATTACAATGAGATAATTCAAACGATGATAAGGATTGGGCGTGCGAAAGAATTTATCGTAATTTTATGTGATTTAATTCAAAGGTTGGTTATTGATCATTTGCATATCGTTGGAGATATTTATGACAGGGGACCTGGCGCTGCGAAAATCATGGATACATTATTAAACTACCATTCTGTCGATATTCAATGGGGAAACCATGATATCCTCTGGATCGGGGCCGCTTCTGGGCAGTTGGCATGTATTGCAAATGTAATTCGACTTTCAATCAGGTACGATAATTTGGATACGCTAGAAGAAGATTATGGAATTAATTTAATACCATTGGTCACGTTTGCCCTAGATGGATACAAAGACGACCCGTGTACCTGCTTTTGTGTTAAATACCGAGAACAGCCGGATAACGAGAAGAAAATAGAATTAGACAGAAAGATGCAAAAAGCGATTTCTATCATTCAGTTTAAACTCGAAGGCCAAATTATAAAGAGAAATCCTGAATTTAATATGGATAAAAGATTACTGATGGATAAAATTGATTACAAAAAAGGTACCATTTTAATTGATAATCATAATTATCCGTTAAATGATACCTATTTTCCTACGATTAATCCTGATAATCCCTATGAATTATCAAAGGAAGAACAAAGGATCATGCTTCAGATACAATCCGCTTTTTTGAACTGTGAGAAGCTGCAAAAGCATATGAAGTTTTTGATGACCAATGGAAGTATGTATCTTGTATATAATTCTAATCTACTTTACCATGGCTGTATCCCCTTTCATGAAGATGGAAGCTTTCGGAAGGTGAAAATCAGGGGGAAAGAGTATAGTGGCAAAGGTTTGTATGATGTCTTAGATGGGTATGCACGGAGGGGTTATTATGATACCTCGGATGCAACATATGAGGAAGAGAAACAATTTGGACAGGAAATTTTATGGTATATATGGTCAAATGAGGATTCACCGGTTTATGGAAAGAAAAAAATGGCTACTTTTGAACGTTATTTTTTGACGGATAAAACAGTACAGGTAGAGAAGAAGGATTATTATTACACCCTAATTGAACAAGAGGACATAGTGAATAAAATATTAGCAGAGTTTGGCTTGTGCAATGAGGAAGCGCACATTATAAATGGACATATGCCGGTACAGTTAAAAAATGGAGAAACACCAGTAAAATGCAATGGTAAGCTTTTAATGATTGATGGCGGATTTGCAAAAGCATATCAAAAGCTGACAGGAATCGCAGGCTATACGCTGATCTACAATTCCTATGGATTAAGGTTGGTATCGCATGAACCTTTTGAATCAACAGAAGCATGTATTCGCAAGGAAAGTGATATCCATTCTGAAACAGTGGTGGTACAAAATGTAAATCGAAGACATCTTGTGTCACATACGGAGATAGGAAAGAATATTAAGGAGACAATTAAAGATTTGGAATGTTTACTTAGGGCGTATCGTGAGGGAAGTATCAGGTGATTATCATCTTACGAACAGATGACAGCAATATAGGAGGATGAAACAGGTAAAACCTTATAAAAAATAAGGATTCGCATGTTTCGTCCTTTTTTCCTGCGAATTAGATTGCATTAGAAAGATTTTGGTGGTTATTACTTAAAAAAGGGGTAAAAAATGCGAATGTTTAGGTATTATTGCATAATTGCTTTGACATCATTACTTCATTATTGTATTGTTATTATAAATTGATTGGTACAGTTGATTATAGAACTTGTAGGCAATCCGGAGGTAAAATGATGAATAAAAGAAGAAAGTTTGTGCCAATCCAATTTCAATTAATTAGCATATGCATCTTATTTGCAATACTTCCACTACTTTGCGTAAGCATAATATCTACATTGGTATCCCGCAATGCATTATCAGAGACAGCAGAGGAGCTTTCGTCACAACTTGTCGGGCAGGTAGGAACAAATATAGATTCAATTTTAAAAAGTAATGGGGCTAATATGGATCAGATGGTTGTTTCTGACTTTAAACAAAGTGGTCTATTGTCTAATTATGCTTCAAATAAAGACTTGGAAAAACAAAAGGCTTTAGATGCAATCATGGAAAAGATTATGTATCGTGAGGCTTTGAATTCTGAATATAAGAACATTTATCTACTATTAGATAATGATGAACTGATCGGTAGTACAGGAATTGTTACCGATATGGATTTCACGTCAGCCAGAGATAATGTTATTGATGATTTAGTCATGTGGCAAAATGATGTGGGTGAGATAAAGGGATTATTTATATTAAAGAATATTACATACATCGTTGATAGTGGTACAAAAAGTAGTGCAGAAAAAGCCATTGTTATTATCGAATTTAATGTCGAGAAAATGGTTGCCATATTAGACGAAGTGCAGTTATTAAATGATTCTAATATCTATTTACTAAATCAACAAGGTGTTGCCATTTACGGTAGTGCGGAGGGTGGAAGTTCTCTTGACTTTACTGACGCTACGCAAAAGGAAGAAAAAAAAGTGGCAGTAAAGAGTTATAAAGAGGGGAAAATGTTAATCTCTTATGTTGAATTAAGCAATGGCTGGAAATTTGTTGGAGAGATACCGGAGCACTCCTTAACGGATAAACTGAAATATGGAATCTTGATGACGGGTTTCCTTATTGTTATATTTGGTATCCTTGCAGTTGTCGTGGGCTTATTGGTGTCTAGAAAATTCTCATCGCCTATCCTACAACTCAAGCAATTGATGAAACAAGCGGAAGAAGGTAATTTAACCGTACAAGGTAAATACAGGAGTAATAATGAATTTGGACAGCTTACGGGAAGCTTTAACCATATGATTTTTAATATCAGAAAACTAGTACAGGATACCCGTCAGGTTATCGGCGATACGGTACAGGATAGTAAAATCCTTAGTGTCTCAACCAACGAATTGGTCGACGGCTTTTTAAAACTTGCCATGTCAGTTAGCGAGATTGCGGATGGAGCTAACAGCCAATCAGAGGATACTGGAACTTGTTCGGAGGCAATGATACATTTATCTGATAGTATTGAGCATGTTATAAGAACAACAGATGTAATATATCAAACCAATCAAGGAGCTGAGAAGCTCATTCATGAGTCAAATGAAAGCATGGAGCAGCTTACCTTAGCGATGAATACCTCTTCTACCATTACGAGAGAAATAAGAGAAAGCATGTTAGAACTAAGTGCACTGAATCAAAATATAGGAAGTATGGTTTCCCTGTTAGACGGAATTAGTGAGCAAACCAATCTACTATCTTTGAATGCAAGTATTGAAGCTGCTAGGGCAGGTGAATCAGGAAAAGGTTTTGCGGTTGTAGCTACCGAGGTAAGAAAACTTTCGGAACAATCTAAGGTGTCTACCGCTAGTGTTCGAACGAGTATGGAAGAGATTGAAGGTAAGACAAAGAAAACCACAGCTTTAATCCTAAAGTCCAATGACGTAATAAAGGAGCAAGAGAAGACGGTGAAGAGAGCAAATGAGCTGTTTACTACAATTATTGAGGCACTAAGACATATGGACGGGGAATTAAGTGATATTAAAGTTCAAATTGAAACAATGAAGCGGTTAAAGGATGATACAGCCATGCAGATATCCGATATTGCAGCAGTTACAGAAGAGTCTGCAGTATCAGCAGATGCAGTGAGTAGGTTAAGTGAGAATCAGAAGATTCACATTGAGCATGTAGCAGAATTATCCGTACGACTTCAAGAGAACATGGAAATTTTAACGAATTCAATAGAATTATTTAAGATTGAGAATAAGTTATGACAAAAAGGAACATAATCGAAAATATTACTCCTTATTGAAATTCTAATATCTGTTTATGGTGCACTTGAATTGTTATAATAAACTTATCAAAAAACAGGAGGTATTAAAATGAAAAAAATTACAAAGAAATTTATTGGATTATTACTTGTTTGTACCATGTTAATCTCCATGGTAGGATGTAGCAAAGACAAAAAAGAAGAAGTTGGCGACACAGGTAAAGAAGATACTGCAGTTGTTACACCAGCTGCTGATACAGCTGATGATGCAGACGCTGAAGAAGTAGTTAGTACAGAACCTGTTACCATTAAAGTCTTCTCTAACTTGCCTGACAGAACAACAGGCCAGGGATTACTAGAACAAAACATCATCGATAGTTACATGACAGCAAATACAAATGTAACAATCGAAGTAGAAGCATTACAGGATGAAGCTTACAAAACAAAGTTTACAGCTTATACAGCATCCAATAATCTTCCAGATGTAGTGTCTGTTTGGGGACAGCCTGCATTTATTGATCCAGTTATCAACAGCGGATATTTAGCAGAATTAAATGCTGCTGATTACGCAGATTATCATTTCGTAGATGGTTCTATTAATGGTTTTAGCAAAGATGGAAAAATTTATGGACTTCCAAGAAATACAGACATCTTTTCAATATATTACAATAAACAAATTTTTGCAGACAATGGTCTTACAGTACCAACAACAATGGAAGAATTATATGCAATTACTGATACATTAAATGCAGCTGGTATTACACCATGCTCAATGGCTGGACAGGATAAATGGCCAATCGCATGTGCATACACTGACTTTGTTATGAAGACAACTGGAGATAATACATTACTTGCAAAGGCAGTAAGCACTGGCGATTTCTCGGCTCCTGGACTTAAAAAAGCAGCAGATGAAATGAAAACATTAATCGATAAGAAATTCTTCCAAACATCTTTCTTATCTGCAGATTACGGCGCAGCAAGAAACTTGTTTGCACAAGGTAAAGCAGCAATGTTCTACATGGGATCATGGGAAATGAGCATGGTTAATGATGAAGCAATTGACGAAGCAATCAGAAGCCAGTTTGGTGTATTTAGTCTTCCAATTACAACAGGTTCTACAGCTAAATCTACTGATCTTGCAGCTTGGAATGGTGGCGGTCATGCCGTTTCAGCTAATTCACCTGTGAAGGAAGAAGCAATCAAATTCTTAAATTACATGTATGCTCCAGAAAATTGGGCAAAAGGTGCTTGGCAACTTGGTATCTGTATTCCAGCACAAACCTTTGACGAATTCTTAACTGGAACTGAAACAGAAATGCAATTAGCATTTGTTGATATGTTTGCAAAAGCAACTAGTATCTCTGGAACAACAGTTAATGACCTTGGAACTCCAAGCTTCAAGACAGCAAGTGAAGACGCAAGTCAGGAATTTGCAGCAGGAATGACTGATGCAGCAGGATATATTAAAGCACTTGGCGATGCATTAAAATAGTTATCTTTTAACGAATTAGAATATACTAAGTAAAATGGAGGTGCCTCAAAAAATTAAAATGACTTCGGTCAAGTGAAAATTTTGAGGCACTTCCTTATTAAAAGAAAGCGAGGAATGCATATGCATAAATTGTATAGTAATAAAAAAATAATATTATCCTTAATTGCTCCCGCTGTATTGCTGTTTGCATTTGCAATACTCGTACCAATATGTATGAGTGTATATTATGGTTTAACAGACTATTCAGGAATGGGTACACCAATTTTTAAAGGAATAGAGAATTATAAAGAAATTCTGTTCCATGATGCAACCTTTAGAAAATCATTATTTAATGCCCTCTTGTTGGGCTTGGGATTTGTATTTATACAACATCCTGTTTGTATGTTCTTTGCAATATTAGTAGATAAAGTAGGAGGAAAATGGGAGAAGTTCTTTCGGGCAGTATATTTTATTCCGAATGTAATATCGGTTGCTGTTATCGCCTCCATGTGGAAATATTTATATAATTATGATTTCGGTTTAATTAACAACGTATTAAAAGCGATTGGTCTTGATAAGCTTCAACGGGATTGGTTAGATCCAAAGCATGCACTGATGTCGGTATTAATTGTATTAATCTGGCACGGATTTGGTTGGGGAATGTTAATTTATTATGCAGGTATCAAAGGAATTGATCAAGAACTTTATGAGGCTGCTGCAATTGATGGTGCAACTGGAGTAAAAACTTATTGGCATATTACCTTACCTTTGATGAAACCAATTATTCGTGTTAATGTAACATTGGCAATTATAGCTGCGTTAAAGCAAATGGAAACCGTATATTTATTAACAAAAGGCGGACCTGGAGATACAACACAGTTTGTAGCGAATTATTTATATATTAAAGCATTCCGGTCATATGAATATGGCTATGGTAATGCGATGTCAGTTATCTTTGTTATAGTTTGTATGGTAGCTGTTGTAGTTCTGAATAAAATTTTCAAAACAAAAGTAGACGATTAGAAAGGAGGAAACAGAATGGATTTTGTAGGACATAATACAAAGGCTAAGAAAATAGGTAGGATAATACTTATTGGTGCTATGTTAATCATTGCAGTAATTCAGATATTTCCTCTTATTTGGCTATTTGACTTCTCAATTGCGAAGAGTGGCGATTTATTTGCATCTGATTTATTGATTATTCCAGATCCTCCACAGTGGGGCAATTATAAGCTTGCTTTTATCGATGGTAAGGTTATGAAATTTTTGTTTAATAGTATTGTAGTCAATGTTATAACTGTTGTAGGAACTGTGGTTATTTCACTCCTTGTTTCCTATGCATGTACCCGTATGAAATGGAAGTTGAATAAATTAGTTATGGGAATCCTCTTATTAGGAATGATGATTCCAGTTCATGCTACTTTATTACCAAACTTTATCTTATATTCAAAAATCAAGATGACCGATAGTATTTTTGCTTTGCTAATACCTTATATAGCCTTCGCTATGCCGCAAGGAATTTTTATTATGGCAAGTTTCCTAGAGGGTATACCGAAATCTTTGGAAGAAGCAGCGGTTATTGATGGTTGTGGTATTTATAAAGTTATTTTTAGAATTATTATGCCAATCATGAAGCCTGCAATAGTAACGATTGCAATTATGACTTTCTTAAGTAGCTGGAATGAATTCGTTATGGCTATGACTTATTTGGATAGTGATAAATATAAAACACTTCCGTTTTCTGTACTTAATTTTGCTGGCCAGTATGCTTCGAATTACGCAGTACAATTTGCTGTAATGGTATTAACTGCTCTGCCTGCATTAATTGTATTCATTTTGTTGAATGAACAAATTACAAAGGGAATTACGGTAGGTGCAGTAAAGGGTTGATATAGATATCATATCCGTGGTACAATGAATATAATATTTGATAAACATAAGATAGGAGTAGTAATATGGCACGGTTTATGAAATCTCATTTCAGAAATTTTAGCATTAAATATAAACTTGTTATCATGTTATACGTTGCCATATTACCTTTTCTATTTATCCTGATCGGATATTTGTATTATACAATGCAAAAATCTACGAGAGAATCACTCTCCACTGCATATCAGGAAATCGCAAGACAAACGAATGCAACGATCGATTTTATACAGACGGATGTAGAAGATATTTCTACCTATGTGTGTATCAATGAAAGTGTAAAAAAGGGTTTAAGTGATGGAGGCTCCACAGAGGAGCTTAAAAAGACTTGGCGAAATGATAGTTCGATGAATTTTTTCATGGACATCATAGGTACCAAGTCTTATATTAGTTTTATTGCTTTATATGCGAACAATGGCTTCGAGCCTTATTATATTACAACGGACACAAGTGTACTTATTGATGATATCAACGAGATTATGCCAACAGATTATTACCAAGATGCAAGTGAGGCTAAGGGAGCACCGGTTTGGCACTATATCGATAAAGCTGATCATAGTCTTTTTGAAATTAATAAATCCGCGAAGATTGTTATGAATCGTGTTATTATTAACCATATGGAAGTAAAGAATATCGGTTATTTAATGGTTGGAATAAATGCAAGTTATCTGAAAAAAATATGTGCAACTGTTTCATCTCCAGATGAGGGAATTATTGTTCAGGAAAATGGTGAGATTTTAGTAGAAAAAGGTGAAATCGATAGTGAGGTTAAGGAATATATTATATCCAGTTCGATAAAAAAAGATATGGGAGAATCGAATACAGGATCACTCAATTATAATGAGTATATGATATTTTTCAGTAGGACAGGCGAGAGACATTCAGAGGTTTATTATGTTGTTCCACAGACCATTATGAATCAAAGATACGGTTCTGCTCGGTATGTTTCCCTATTACTTATGGTAGGTGTACTTCTGCTTTTACTACCGATCTCCTTCTTGTTATCAGGTCTTATTGTAAAACCACTGAAAAAGATAACGGATTCCATGCAAAAATTTAAAAAAGGGGATTTTAAACAACAGGTGAAATATTATTCCCATGATGAAATTGGAGAAGTAGCAAAATGCTATAATGACATGGTGAAAAATATTAAAGAATTGATTGATACCAAGTATTTACTGGAAATAAAAGAAAAAGAATCTGAGTTAAGTGCTTTGCAGGCACAGATTAATCCTCACTTTTTATATAATACGCTCGACTCCATCTATTGGAAAGTACTTATGGATGGGAATAAGGATACCGCAGAGATGGTATATTCCTTGGCAAGAATTTTTAGGTTAAGTCTTAATAGGGGAAAAGGTTTTACTACTGTTGAAAAAGAAATAGAATTGGTAGAGCATTATTTACTAATTCAAAAGATGAGATTTGTTGAAAAGTTGGAATATACCATTTCAGTCGATGAAAGTTTAAAGGATTACATTCTTCCGAAACTTGTACTCCAACCCTTTGTGGAAAATGCGATTGTTCATGGAATTGAACAAGAAGGAAACGGTGGAAGTGTCAGAGTAATTGTCAAAAGAGAAGATGATAAAATGTGCTTTATCATTGAAGATAGTGGTAAAGGCATGAATACAGAACAGGTAAAAAGGTTGTTTGAAAAGCCAAAAGGCGATGTGAATATTAGCAAAACTCCTGGAGGCTATGCGATTAGTAATGTATATGACCGCTTGTGCTTGACATTTAAAAAGAATTTTTCCTTAATAATTGAAAGTAAGGTTGATGAGGGAACTAGAGTGATAATTAGACTTCCGTATACAGTGATTTTGGAAGAAGAGAATTAGAGTCCAAGGAGCGGCATGTATGAGCATAGTGAAGTTAGTAATTGCGGATGATGAAACGAATATTAGAAATGCGATATGTAATATGATTGATTGGGCATCGGAAGACATAGTAATATGCGGAGCAGCAAAAGACGGTAAAGAGGCTTTAGATATGATTAAGGAGAGGGGAGCAGATATTGCACTCCTTGATATTCGTATGCCTATTATGAACGGTCTTGAAGTAATTACTGAGTTGAAACAACAAAAATTACACACAAAGTCAATTATTTTAAGTGGCTATGATGATTTCTTTTATGCGAGAGAAGCGTTAGTACAAGGAGCGTCTAATTATCTTCTTAAACCATGTAGACCGGAAGAAATTCTTGCAGCAGTATTAGAAGCAAAGAAGGAGTTGGAGGCAGAACAAGCCGAAGATGTGCAGGCTCAAGCAAAGAATGAAGAGCTAGACCGGAGCCGATATGATGTAAGAAATAAAAGAATTGCAGATCTTATATTTACGACCAACGAGAAGATGGTAACGGTTTGTGAAGAAAAGGTTGGGTTTGAGATAGGGGAACGAGGATTTTGCCTCGTGCTTCAGCCACCAGAACGTTCCTCCTTTTATATTAAGCACCAACAATTTATTATTGAATATCTAGAGGAGACATTACCATGTGTGGCAGGGTGTATAGCCGAAAATATTGTAGTGGTAATGAGAGACAATACAAAAAGTGAGAAAAAGTCACTCCGGGAGACCTTAAATAAATTAAAACAAATACTATACAGTAAATATGCAATTATTTTAAGTATAGGGGTTGGAAATGTGGTAACCCGAGTGGATGGTCTGAAACCTTCCTATCAAAATGCATGGAAAGCATTGGACATGATTCACTTTTTCGGTACTGATTTTGTTATCTTTTATGATAGTATTTATCTAACACAAAACAGTGCCTACCCCTCTAAAATTGAAAATGAGATTTTAGATGCTATAAAAAAACGAGATATTGAAGTTTGCAATGGAAAGGTAGATGAATTTTTTGTTGCTTCACAGGAAGAAAATGGTGGGAGTGGGATTATTAAAAATGCCATGGCAATTCTACTATCACTCTATCATTTTACTGTTGTTTCAGGATTTCAGGCAGATGTTATTTTTGGAAGGCCATTAGAACTGATTGATCAAATTCAAAAGAGTAAAAATCCAGAAGAACTATCCCTTAAAATTAAGTGCCATTGTACCTGGATTATTGATCAAATCAAGGGAAGCTTTATAGAAAATCGTTTTGTGAATGAGGCAGTCATTTACATAAGGCAAAACTATAGCAGAGATATTACCTTAACAACCGTGGCCGAAGAAATATTTATTACACCGGGATATTTGAGCACTTTATTTAAACAGGCACTTGGAGATAATTTTATTAATTACTTAAATCGTATTCGAATTGAAAAAGCCTGTGAATTATTAAAGGATGTTCGCCTAAAAACTTATGAGGTCGCATATCAGGTTGGATTTCAAGATGAAAAATATTTTACAAAAGTATTTAAGAAGATTATTGGAGTTTGTCCAAGCCAGTACAAAAAAGAAAGATAAGACAGAAATATAAGAGAGAAATATAAGACAGAAATTTAGACAGGAATATAAGACAGAAATATAAGAGAGAAATATGACAGAAATTAAGACAGTAATATAAGAGAGTTCTATGACAGAAATTAAGACAAAATTATAAGAGAGAATATAAGAGAAAAATATATAACAGAAATTAAAACAGAAATATAAAAATGGAGGTAACTATGAAAATTAAAGTTTTAACATCTATTTATGAGGATAACCATTTGGTAGAAGAAAAGGATATGATTGAGTTCAAACCTGATCAAGATGGCGTTGAGATGCATGTGGTCAACCTTTATCCACAAGTGACCTATCAGACATTTCGAGGCTTCGGCGGAGCATTAACAGAGGCAGCCGGGTATGCTTTGTCTAATCTTGGTGAAGAGAATTACCAAAAAGTAGTTGAAGCATATTTTGGAAAAGATGGTATCGGTTATTGCTTCATCAGAACCCATATTGATAGCTGCGATTTTTCTCTTGGCAATTATTCCGCTGTTGAGGATGAAAAGGATACGCAGTTCAAGACTTTTTCTTTGATACGTGACGAACAATATGTACAACCTCTATTAAAACGTGCGATGAAAGCCTGTGAAAATGATGTACAAATAATGCTAAGCCCTTGGTCACCCCCAGCGTTTATGAAGACAAATGGTAAAAAAAATGGTGGCGGTAAGCTAAAAAAAGAACATTATCAAACCTGGGCAAACTACATTTGCAAATATATTGAAGAATATTTAGCATGTGGATTTCCAGTAAAAATGCTATCCATACAGAATGAGCCGAAAGCGGTTCAAACTTGGGACTCCTGTGTATTTACTGCGGCGGAGGAAAAGGAATTTCTAGAATATTACCTAAAACCTGCTTTGATTAAAAACAACCTTGAAGAGATCAAAATTATTATTTGGGACCATAATAAGGAACGTGTTTTTGATAGAGCGTTAGAGATTATTGATGACAAGACAGATTCTATGGTAGATGGGATTGGCTTCCACTGGTATAGTGGTGACCATTTTGAGGCACTTAATCTTGTAAGGGAAATGTTCCCGGATAAGGATTTGGTATTTACAGAAGGCAGCGTAGAGTACAGTCGCTTCGGAGCATCTGATGTGGTAGCGAATGCTGAGATGTATGCGCATGATATGATTGGAAATTTGAATGCAGGGATGAATGTTTGGCTCGACTGGAACATTGCACTAGATGAAAAAGGTGGACCAAACCATGTAGGAAACTTTTGTGATGCACCAGTTATGTGTGATGCAGAAAACAATGAAGTGGAATTTAAATTATCGTTTACTTATATCAGCCATTTAAGTAAATATATTAAACCAGGTGCTAAGAGAATAGGCTTTACAAAATATACGAATAAACTAGAAATGACAGCTTTTCAAAATACAGATGGAACCCTCGCTGTAGTTCTGTTAAATACAACAGAGGAAGAGATCCCAATCACAATAAGAATGAAAGAGAATATTGTGGAAATTACAGTGAAGAAGCATTCTATTGTATCGGGAATTATTGAAGAGTAATCGGTAGAGAAAATTAGAATTATGTATAGTGAATAAGAATTATGTATAGTAAATAAGAATTAGGTATAGTAAATGAGAATTGGTATAGCAAATGAGAATTCAGTATAGCAAATGAGAATTCATTATAGTAAATGAGAATTCATTATAGAAAATGAGAATTAGATTTAGTAAATGACAATTCGTGGTATCTAATTATAATTAAAATGAACGAGAAATCATCGGGCTTAAAACTGGGCGATGATTTCTCGCTTTTTTCTAATCAGCTAGAACTAAATTAAAAAGGTATGGAAAGAATTTGCATCAAGCATTACCGTAAAGTTTGTTCCATTTCCTTCAAAGGTGATCTCCTGTGCATGGTTTAAGGCATTCTGTACCACGATTACTAATTCCCCATTTGGATTCTGGTAAACACTTGCCATACTACTCCAGTGCCCACTTATCTCTAAGCGTATGGCTCCTGGCTTAATAAAATGTGCATAATGTTTCATTACATAGTATTCCGGATTATAGATTATTTCTTGTGTCTCTGGATGAATGGTTATCATGGCATTTTGATTCCATCCCCAGGTACTTTTTCCTTCTGGTTCTAATACCATGTTCCAGTAGATATACGCACATACACCATGTCTTAGGTAATGTCTAGCGAGTCCGAAAATGTATTCTGCATATTCCCAGCTGTTTCTTCCATCCCCACATTCACTTTCTGTTTGCATCAGAGCAATTTCCGGCCAACTTTCTCTTGTTCTTTCAACGTCAGCACGTCCAGCCCATTGATATCCAATGCCTGAGATATATTTTCTGGCTTCTTTGTCAAACAGGATATTATCCACATACCGGTTGTAATTCTCCATTTTCATGATTGAGCCAAAGGTCATATCTTCTGGACCATTTAAGGTACCTAGCCAGATTTGAGCCTTGATATTTTCCTCTGCAAACAGAGGACCAATGTAATCCCTGATAAAAATCTGGAATTGCTCGCTACTCCAGAGGCAGGAGGGGAATTTCTGATCAGCAAAGGGTTCGTTTTGGATATGAATCTGCTCAACCGAAATCCCTTCGGCCTGGTAGCTTTCTACAAATTTCTTAAAATACAAGGCATAAGCCTTTAATACCGCAGGTTCCATACGCAAGGTCCCATAATTATATACTTTCGGGAACTTCATCCAGGTAGGAGGACTCCAAGGGGAAGCAAAAAGTGCAAGATCATTTTTATATTCCATTGCAGCTTTAATAAAGGGAAGTAAATATTTTCGATCTCTTTCTATCGAAAAATGTTCCATGTTAAAGTCATCCTCATGCTCATCGTGGCTATACCACTCGGCTGCATAATCATTTGCACCAATTGGTACGCGACAAAAATTAAAGTTACAGCCTTCCACGGAAAATAAGTCCTTTAAAATTTGCTCCTTTTTATTTGTAGTTATCTTACTTAGAGCAATGTATCCAAGTTCATTAAAGCAGCCACCGAAGCCTTTTATCGTCTGCCCTTTTTCTCCGGTTAGGATAATCTTATCTTCGCAGGAAGGTGCTCCTGGTACGATTACTTTTTCTTCCCATTTTGCAGTTTCTGTTGTTGCAATCCATTTCATTGTAGTTACTCCCTTTGCGCGTTTATAGATTAATCATAGCAATCACATTACATTTTATCAAGATATAATCCTTACTTCTTAATAGGTCAATATTGACTTTATTGTTTTGCCAAACTATACTATTACATGTGTAACAAAGGCATATAATATAATTTTTATAGGAGGATTTTGATTTTGAATCAATATAAGCACGAAATTATTCAGCGTAATGATCATTTGGAGGTAGCTTTTTATACTAGCATCTCTGCAAGTGACTACACGCTGCCTCATTGGCACCAAAGTATTGAAATTCTCTACCTGATCGAAGGCTCTCTTGATGTGACGATTCAAAGTACATTATATTCTTTGCAAAAAGATGATTTTATTATTATAAATTCGAAAGAAATTCATCAGACGAGAAATCAAAATGGAAATACTACGATTGTTCTACAGATTCCACTCGATTTATTTCGTAGATACATGGAAGACACAGATATGCTTTGCTTTGAACATATTGCATCGGAAACCAAAAGCAAACTTCCAATCCTGCTAAATAAAATGCGCAGGGTGTATGAACAAAAAGATAACGGTTATGTATTCAACTTTAACTCTCTTCTCTATGCGCTTTTGTTTACATTAGTTAACAACTACCGTTGTGAATTGGGATCGGGTAACGCTGCTCTGCTTCCTGAAAATCTTCTCAGATTAGAGAAAGTTATTAATTATGTTCGCCTTCATTATTCGAAACCGATATCCTTAGCAGAAATCGCATCTCTTCTTTCTCTCAATGAGGAATATTTCTGCCGTTTCTTTAAAAAACACATGGGAGTTAGCTTCTTGAATTATCTTAATTCAGTCCGGCTTTCCCACGTATATGAAGATCTTATTCACACCAATCGTAGTATAGGTTCCATATTGGAATTGCATGGTTTCCATAACTATAAATTATTCATGCGACTTTTTAAAGAAACCTACGGCTGTACTCCTACTAAGAAAAGAGAGACGAAACACGAATGCTAGAACAGGAACTTAAACCACGAATGCTAAAACAGGAATTCAAACCTCGAATGCTAGAACAGAAATTCAAACCATCTTGTTTAACAATTAATTCTATGATAAAATATACCAGAAAATAGGCACTGAGGAAGGACGAAAAACTTGATGCCTAGAAGTCTAAAAAACACACTAGACGATACATTATAAAAAGGAGACATAACGATATGGATAAAGCGATAGATATCAATGAACTATTGAAAACTATGACGATAGAAGAAAAAATGGGACAGCTCATGCAACTGATCCCTCTTTTCTATGATTCTAGTAAAAGCGGGAGTATTACAGGTCCACTCAGTGATCTGAATATGGATGAAGATATGATTTGGAAAAGTGGATCTGTCATTGGGGTAACAAATGCAAAGGATATGATCGATATTCAAAGGATTTACCTGGAGAAAAGTAATAAAAAGATTCCTTTGTTATTTATGTATGATGTGATTCACGGTTTTCGAACTATTTTCCCAATTCCACTTGGGATGGCGTGTTCCTGGGATTTAGATAGTGCAGAACAGTTAGCACGAATAACAGCAATTGAAAGTTCCCTCTCAGGTGTTCAGGTCACTTTTTCACCTATGGCAGATTTGGTTCGTGATCCTAGATGGGGACGTGTCATGGAATCAACAGGGGAAGACCCTTACTTAAATGGTTTATTTGCCGCAGCGATTGTAAAGGGATATCAGGGAAATTTGGACGATCCTTATAATATAATCGCGTGTATCAAACATTTTGCAGGGTATGGAGCAGTAGAAGCGGGACGTGAATATAATACCGTTGATATGTCAGATCACACCTTAAGAGAATATTATTTGCCTTCTTATAAAGCGGCTCTTGATGCAGGTTGTGAGATGGTCATGGCTGCTTTCAATCCAATCCATGGAATTCCTGCCACTGGAAATCGTTATTTAATGCGGGATATTTTAAGAAAGGAATGGGGATTTGATGGTCCTATCATTTCTGATTGGGCGTCGATAGAGGAATTAATCAAGCATGGCGTTGCGGCAAATGGGAAAGAAGCTGCAATACTTGCGATAGAAGCCGGTGTTGATATTGAAATGATGACCTCCAATTACATCAACAATTTAAAACAGCTGATTGAAGAAGGAATTGTTGCCCAGGTTTTATTAGATGAAGCAGTATTAAGAATCTTGAAGTTAAAAGAAAAGTTTGGGTTATTTGAAAATCCTTATAAGGCAGCTGATCCAGAAAAGGCCGATCAAACTTGTGTGTGCGAAGAATTTAGACAGGCCGCAAGAGAAATTTCTGCTAAGACAATCGTTTTATTAAAAAATGACGGAATTTTGCCATTTAGCAAAGATAAGAAGGTCGCTATCATTGGACCACATGCGGACAATTGTGGTATTTCAGGCAACTGGCGAGCTTTAGGTAGGGCAGACGAAACCATTTCCTTATACGCAGGTATTTGCAATAAGATTGGAAGTAATCTTGTGGTTATGGAAAAAGGTTGTGAAATTGCGGGTCAAAACGAAAACGATTTTGTAAAGGCAATCAATGTTGCAAAAGAAGCAGATGTTATTCTTTTAGCGCTTGGTGAAGAACAAGATAAGACAGGGGAAGCAGCAAGTAGGGCTTTTCTTACCTTGCCTGGAGTTCAAGAAAAATTGGTAGATGCAATCCTTAAATTGAACAAGCCTACGGCTGTCGTTTTATTTAATGGAAGGCCACTTGAAATTAAATCATTAGAAGAAAAAGTCCCTGCGATTTTAGAAGCTTGGTTTCCTGGTACAGAGGGGGGGAATGCTATTGCAGAGATACTTTACGGCGATGTTAACCCATCCGCACGTTTGACAATGAGTTTTCCCTATACGGTGGGACAAATTCCAGTTTATTATAATAGCTTCAATACGGGTAGACCATATTCCGAGGGATGTGCAGACCCAGTATCAAAATATTTAGATATTCCCAATGCACCTCTTTATCCCTTTGGCTATGGTCTTAGTTATACGAACTTTGAATATAGGGAAATTGAAATCAGTAAGAAGACCATGAATCAAGAGGAAACACTTACGGCTTCCATTGTTGTGAAGAATGTAGGCGCTATGGGTGGGATAGAAACTGTTCAACTATATATAAGAGATTTAGTTGGAAGTACCATTAGACCATTAATGGAACTAAAAGGCTTTAGACAAATTACGTTAGGAATTGGAGAGGAGCAGAAGGTAGAATTTGAGATTACTACCCAAATGCTCAAGTTCCATGATTTTAAAGGTAATTTTAAAGCAGAAGCAGGAGAATTTTTAGTTATGATTGGATGTAATTCAAGGCAAGTAGATACAGTAGGATTTAGATTAAATTTATAGATGATGAAGAAAATGTAGAAAATGTAGATAATGCTGAAAATGTAGAAAATGTAGAAAATATAGAAAATGCTGAAAGTGTAGAAAATGCTGAAAATATAGAAAATGCTGAAAGTGTAGAAAATGCTGAAAAGCCCTAAAAATAAGTTAACATTAGGCTATAGATGAGAATGCTCGGCATATATTAATGTAACAAAAAGAATAAAGGGTCCGAACTATGCCCGTTGAAAAAGCAGAGAATCAATTAAACCTTGCGTTAGATGTTCCAAATACTACAAGGGAAAAGACAATGGACTTGGATGTAGGGTATACTCCTATTACGAACACCTGGGAACTCATTGTAAAGTATACTGGGAGTTTAAGCCAAATTGAAGAGGATTTAAATATTAAGATAGTGGAATTAATGAATGGGTATGCAATTATCACGATAGACGAAAAACTCATAGAAAGGCTTTCTGATTACGTAGAGATTGAATTCATTGAAAAACCAAAACATCTTTTCTTAGAAGTAAGTCAAGGCAGAGCTGCCTCTTGTATCAATCCACTTCAGACTGCTACTTATAATCTTTTTGGAGAGGGTGTACTTGTGGCAATCATCGATTCAGGCATTGATTATTCTCACCCAGACTTTCGTAATGAGGATGGTACGAGTAGAATTCTTAATCTATGGGATCAAACAATTCCAGGCAATCCACCAGAAGGGTTTGCGATAGGAACTCTTTACACGAGTGGGCAGATTAATGCTGCCTTAAAGATTCCAATGCCAGAACGGCTAAATATTGTACCTAGTGTAGATTTATCTGGTCATGGAACTCATGTTGCCGGCATAGCAGCTGGCAATGGGAGAGCAAGCAATGGTACTAATCGTGGGGTAGCATCAAAAAGCGAGTTAATTGTGGTAAAGCTTGGGGCCTCGGTTGGTGATTCCTTCCCCAGAACAACGCAACTGATGCAGGGAATTGACTATGCTGTACGCCGTTCTATTGAACTGAGACGTCCCCTCGCGATCAATGTCAGCTTTGGCAATAATTATGGTTCGCACAGCGGAAGATCATTATTGGAAAGCTATATTAATGATATTGCAAACGATTGGAAGATTAACATCGTTGTTGGTACTGGAAATGAAGGAGCAGCAGGACGTCATGCACAGGGTATTGTAGAAATGGGAAAAAATTCGTTGATTGAGGTGGCAGTTAGTGAGTATGAACTTACCTTGAATCTACAAATTTGGAAGAATTACTATGACGATTTTGATATTACACTAATCGGACCTGGTGGTGTACGTGTGGGTCCAATCCCTAGTGTGCTTGGTACACAACAATTTCCGATTGGTAGGACTGAGATTCTGTTGTACTATGGAGATCCAATCCCATATAATCCACTACAAGAAATTTATATCGAATTTATTCCAATCGGAGAATACATTGATTCAGGCCTTTGGCAAATTGAGCTAGTACCTAAGAGTATTGTCGTTGGCAATTATGATATGTGGCTTCCAGCGGGCGGTGTTACAAATGATGAAACAAGATTCTTGCGTTCCTCAGAGTATACAACGCTTACGATTCCATCCACCGCGTATCGTGCGATTACAGTTGGAGCTTATAATGCTTATTCGGATAGTTATGCGCCTTTTTCCGGACGGGGTTTTACCAGGGGAAATGATATTAAGCCGGATCTCGTTGCACCCGGTGTGAATATTATGTCGTGCTCTCCAGGTGGGGGTTATACGATGCGCTCGGGTACTTCTATGGCAACTCCATTTGTAACAGGAAGCGCAGCTTTAATGATGGAGTGGGGAATCGTACAGGGAAATGATCCTTTTTTATATGGTGATGCGTGTAGTATAATAAGACTAAATTAGATGAAACCCAGTAAACACAAGGGATTCCACTGATTTGGTCCTATTACTTTTCGCAAGCTTTTGAGAAAGTTGAGTTTGGACAGCGCTGAAATAATTCAAAAAATACAATGAGAATAACGAGTCTGTAGAAATTTATCTACAGTTTAGTTTCCATTGTCAAAAGTATATTTTGTAGGACTGAATTAGCTATAGTTTTGGAGAAATCCATGAGCTGATATTGGTCCTACTTTTTTTAGGCGAAAAGGAGGAAGAAAGATATGGGCTTTATAAGACGAAGGCTAATTTGGTTCTCAAAATACTTTAACAGTAGATTAAATGAGAAAGAGGTGGCAAATAGAAAAGTCCTTTCGGCAGGAGGTCAAGGGACATGAAAGATAAAGAATTTTTAGAGCATCGAAAGGAAAGAGATTGCAATGTATGTCACTACTATTATGGAAAACCAAAGCAGTGTATTACAGAGAATTGCGTTTGGGATGAAGATGCAGTTGTTAAGGTTACAAAGGAAAAGAAATTAATTGCTGAAATGGGTGAAGAAGATTATAGAGCAGACGACTGTTATGAATGTCCTTATCATGGTATAGATGATAAATGTATTGGATTTTGTATGAAGAAAATAGTTAAGGAGCATAAGGATAAATGGGCATTCAGAAATTAAGAAAATTCTTTAATAAAATGAAAGGCAGGAAAAGAATAATGGATGATAACATTGAAATCATCGGAATTGACCATGGTTGGAGCTCAGTGAAAACAGCACATACAGTGATTGTTTCAGGAGTGAAGGAAATGACTACAGAACCAGCATTGATCGATAATCTGTTGGAGTTTGATGGTAAGTATTACAAGGTTGGTGGTCAACGACTAGAAGTTAGAAACACGAAGGTTGAAGATGAAAATTATTATCTTCTTACATTAGCGGCCATTGGAGCTGAGTTAAGACATCGAGGAAAGAGCAGAGCGAAAGTTGTGCTTTCGGTAGGTCTTCCTCTTACTCGATTTGGTGCTGAAAAGAAAGACTTTGTAACTTATCTTTCAAGACGAAAACAATTGAACTTCAAATATGAGGGCAGACACTATACTGTGGAAATCGAAAAAGTCATGGTATCTCCACAGTGTTATGCAGCAGTAGTTGATAGAATAAGTACATTTAAGGATAATCCAATGATTATTGACATTGGTAGCTGGACAGTGGATATTATGCCAATAATAAAGCAGTTGCCGGATGAAGCTAGATGCAAGACTTTGGCAAAAGGATTGATTAAGTGTATACGAGAAATCAACGAAGAACTTATGCGTAGTCAAAATGGGGAGGCACCGGAAATATATATCCAGGATGTCATGATAAATGGGACAAGCGATATTAACGAACAATACCTTGCCATAATCCAGGATGGTCTTAGAAAGTTTGCTGAGAAGATTTATAACACACTAAAGGAATTGGATTGCAACCTTTCGTTGATGCCAATCGTGTTCGTAGGTGGTGGTGCCGTAGTAATGAAGAATTTTGGTGAGTACCATGGGAAGAATATTTTATTCATCGAAGACATTAGGGCTAATGCCATGGGATATGAATATCTGGCTAACCTTAGACTACACGGTGGAAGCCGATTGGTCGGTTAGGGGGTAAAAAATGGCACTGGAAAATGTGAAATGTTATACCTTAAGATTAAATTTAGATAATGAGCAACACAGACGAGTTTATGAGTTTATGGAGAACTTGAACCCGGATATTTATAAGTCGAAGAACCAATGCCTCATTGATCGGATTGATCCTTTGTATGATAAAAAGTCGGGCGATGTGGATGGAACTATTGTGTTGAACTTCTTTGTCTGCTCGTTATACTTATATTTTGAATTGCGTTTCATGTTCGCAATAAAGCACAACGGCCTCTTTAGGCCATATTCACTTACTATGAACTCGCTAGCAGCTTTGCTGCCAGCGGTATTATAGATATGTATGATTTTTTCATAATCACGGTAGTTCTTATCCATCTTTTTACTCCCTGCTTATTCTACTTTCCTTCCAGAAATTTTTCTCCTTTGACACGAAAGCTGTCCCCTGTTATACTGATGACATGACAATGATGAACTAACCTATCGAGTATTGCAGTTGCAGCAAGCTGTCCTGTAAATACCTCGTCCCATCTTCCCATGGGTAGGTTGGTAGTTATTATGAGAGAGCATTTTTCGTATCTTTGCCGGATAATCTGAAAAAATATGCTCTCTTTTTCTCTATCCATTTTTAGATATGATAATTCATCGATTATTAAAAGTTCCACTTTGTTAAGCTTGTCCAGCGACTGTTCAAGACTAACTGCAGCCCATTGTTGCAAATCTTTCACTTCCTTTTTCCGCCTTTCGTATTTGTACTACGAAAGTATGGTAATTGATTTATTGGAAGTGGTCAATTTTAAACGTAAAAGTCAACGCTAATACTATAACCAAAACTGAATATATTTGATAGAAACCAGTAGGACTTACTTACTCATAGACCTTTCTTAGGTGGTCAGTTTTCCTCGTAAATCACTGGTCAATTTTCATTGTAAATCAACACCTGTCCTTTGTGCCATAATAAGAGATTATTTGATTGTGGGACATCAGTAGAAGGCATCGTAAAAATAAAATGCCCTTGTTGCAAGACTGTATCTGTTATTAACTTGCAATATGTTGCTGAGATACATAGAAGAAAGCGAATTGCAACATATATAAGATTTAGACTGAAATAAATATAGTGACTATTGAGCCAAGCATCCGCATAGAAATTCAATTTATTCAAGAATTCGTTATAGGATAAGTTTTAAAAATGCATCCTATAGCTGTGAGATAGCAAATTGCCAGAGTGAGAAATTAGTTTAAAAACTAGTTCCTTATTCTGGTATTTTTTTATTAATAATAAAACATGTGTAGCATAGCAAGTATTCTTGTGTCGTTTGGTGTTGAAAATAAAATATTCAGTTTATTAAAAACACACACATGAGGTTTGGTATTTTTTGTTTTTCAAGTACAAGTGAGAGAAATTACAGTTGAGAGATTGTTTATAAACGATAATATTGTATAAAGGCGTATAAAAGTGCAATTTAAAAATAAAATACTTGAAAAAAACAAACGTACGTTCTATAATTAAATTACGCTATCTTAGAGGTAAAAAGGTGTATAAGACAAACAGTTGCATACGCAAGTTATGGAGGTGTCTAATGGAGGAAGAAGTTATTCATGTCGCCTGCCCTTGTTGCAAGAACAAAAGATTGTTTGATTTATTGCCGGGGGCAACTGGCATTGTTAAGATAAAGTGCCCGCTATGCCGAGGTGTAGTTGCAGTATCACTACATAATTATAATAAAGAAGAAAAGAGTCATACGGAGCAAATCGGCGCATAGCGAATGCTATAGCGACCAACGCCTGATGAAGACACACTAGCAATAATGCTAGAAGTGTTTTTGTTGGGCTTTTTTTATACCCAAAATTAAATATATGAACTACCGAGCCTAGGATCAGAAGTGGGTGACCATATACTAGATACCGCCGAGCCGGAGTAAAGCTGGAATACTACAGACTTACTCTAGGCTCTTTTTTTGACCTTTTGTAAATGGTGTCTCTAGCTTTACTCAGTGTAGAGAAAGAGGCAGCAATGCAGAAGTGTAGAAGTCCATAACTTCTGAATTTTGAACTAACAAGTCATTAATTCAAAATTCAGGAGGAAAGTAAAATGGGCAAGAAATTTATAAAAGTAGAAGGACAGTTGATAGAGGTAAGTGAAGAGATTTATAAGGAATATTACAAGCAGAATAGAAGAGAACGCTATCTTGAGGAACGTGATCTGGTTAATGGAACATTTTCCTTCAACCAATATGATACTGATAAGATGCTGGGAGAAGATTTGCTGGTTGATATGTTAGCAGCCTCTTTTGAGGAGGCAATCGAGAACAAAGAGCTATATAAGGAGCTTAAGAAAGCAATATTGTCACTTCAAGAGGAAGAGAAAGAATTGGTTCAAGCTTTGTACTTTGAAGATAAATCGTTAAGGCAGATTGCTAAAGAGTGGGACATGCCGTTGACTACTTTACATCGTCTCCACAATAGGATTTTAGGTAAATTAAAAGAAATATTAAAAAACTTTGAATAAAGCGGAACACCCCTAGCTTTTTTTGGCTTATAAGTGAAGGGTATTTACTCTATCACTTATAAGCAGGAGAAGCTAAGTATGGATGAACAGATTAAAGTGGTAATTTACACAAGATCACAAGGTGGTAAGGAAAAACTTAAGACTCAGATGGTGAGATTAGAGGCTTTTGCTAAGTCACAGGGATGGCTTGTTACATCACGAATTATGGATGATGAGGATGGTTCAGACACATGTCGTGGTGCTGTTTCAAATATCTATTGTATGAGCGATTCTGGAGCTATGGATGTTCTATTAATAAGTTCTATGGATAAAATCACCACTTCATTAGATGATGCATATCATTTCTTAGCCAGAATGGAAAAGGAAAATGTGATCGTGTATTCCGTACTAGAAGGCGTTAGAACAATCAATAATTCTGATATGTGTTAATAACAAGAATTTAGTAAAAAAGTAATAATGGATAAGCTAGAAATCATAGCTTTTAGTAATGGTTTCTAGCTTGTATTGGAGGTATAGGATGGTAGAAAATACACAGGCATATAAAAGCTTAGATGCAATGAAAAATATAGATATCAGAACAGTTGACAGAAGTTCGTTAGTCGATATTAAGACAATTACCATAGATGAGAATTTACCAAAAGAAGAAAAAATAGCGGAATTCATTAGACAAATCAAGAATCCGTATTGCTACAAGGTAGGAAAGATTGTTGTGCAGGTTGGCTTCTGCGATAACGATGTTTCTTTTGAAGACAGCTTTGAAAATATTTTTTTGTCAATGTAAAGTAAATATGGAACTCCTGCTAATTGTGTGTTACTATTACTAGTGAAAGTAATAGGATTCAAATTAGCAGGAATTCTTAGTTTACGGGTAAAGCCTAATTTACCAATAAGCATAAGGAGTGAAGTTAAATGAATCCAGAGAATAAAGTCTACAGAACTGCCATTTATGTACGATTATCCAAGGAAGATGGAGACGTTGCCATTTCTAACGATAAGGTTGAAAGTGACAGTATCTCAAATCAAAGAGAATTAATCAAAGAGTATTTGAAATCAAAGCCGGAGATTCAGGTTCGCTCAGAACGAGTAGATGATGGTTATAGCGGTGTGGATTTCAATCGTCCAGCTTTTCAGCTAATGATTCAAGATGTTAAGGAAAATAAGATTGACTGTATTGTAGTCAAGGATTTATCACGTTTGGGAAGAAACTATATTGAGGTAGGAAAGTATGTACAAAATATATTTCCGGTCTTAGGTGTACGTTTTATTGCCATTAATGATAACTATGACAGTTTTGCCGCGAAGTCACAGACTGATGATATTATAATTCCATTTAAAAACTTAATAAATGATGCTTATAGCAGAGATATATCGATAAAAATCCGCAGTAATCTTGAGATAAAACGCAAGAAGGGTGAATTTATCGGTTCTTTTGTTGCGTTCGGATATATGAAATCGGAGGATATCCGCAATAAGATTGTCATAGATGAATATGCGGGAAAGATAGTGAGAGATATTTTTGAATGGAAGAAAGAAGGAATGAGCCAACAGGCTATTTCAGATAAGTTAAATCGTATGGGAATTCTATCCCCAATGGAATATAAGCAAGCAAACGGTTTGAATTTTGCAACTAGCTTTAAAGTGAATTCTCAAGCAAAGTGGAGCTCGCAGACGATAGGAAGAATCCTTAGAAATGAAATATATACTGGAGTTCTTATCCAGGGTAAGAAAACAACTCCTAATTATAAAATTAAAAAAGTAGTATGTAAGGATGAAGAAGACTGGATCAGAATTGAAGATTCGCACGAAGCATTAGTCTCAAGAAGAGATTTTAATATTGTTCAATCTATACTTGATGCGGATACAAGAACAGCTCCGAATGAAGAGGTCGTTTATTTGTTTGCCGGAATGATTGAATGCGCAGACTGCCATGGAAATATGATTCGTAAAACGGTGCCAGCAGGTAGCAGACGTGAGGGTACAGAACGCAAATATATTTATTATGTTTGCTCAGAAAATAAGAACAATAAAACGTGTTCGAGCCATACCATAAATGAAAAACAATTAGAAGAAGTAGTGCTGCTATCAATAAGGTCGCATATAACCGCAGTAATGGATTTAGAAAGAACCTTGAATTTTGTAAAGTCATATCCGATTGGAAAGTTATGCATTAAAAAACTGGATGCCAGAATAATGCAAAATGAACAGGAAATAGATAAATGCAATAAGTTGAAAGTTTCCATTTATGAAGATATGAGAGAAGGTCTTATATCAAAGGAAGAATTCGTTCAGTTGAAAGATGAGTTTCAATATAGAGTAGATGAAGCTACTAGGTCAGTTGGAAAATTGGAGCAAGAGATTGAGACGATATTGTCGAATAAAGGTGAGACACAGGAGTGGATAGAATGTTTTAAGGAACATAGCAGTATATTGCATTTAACAAGGCAAGTAGTGATTGGACTGATTCATAAAATATATGTGTATGAAGATAATAGAGTCTTTATAAGATTTCGATATCAAGATAAATTTGACTATACTTCCGTATATGTAACAAAGGCGAAGGAAGCAATTGATTTAGGAAATGAACAAAAGGAGGCTATCTGATATGGCTAGAAAAAGCAGAAAAGTGGTATCTGCCAATGAAAATATCGAATATTCTGAAAAAGCTCTTACAAGTACAGTTAGAACTGCAGTATATGCAAGAATGTCATTAGAAGATAAGGTAAATAGTGAGAGCACATCGATTGAAACTCAAATATATATGTTAGAGAAATATGTGAAAGATAGACCATATTTTGATCATTACAAAACTTATGTTGACAATGGGTTTACAGGTACTAACTTTGAAAGACCTGAATTTACTAATATGATAAATGATATAAAGAGAGGAAAATTTGATTGTATCATTGTTAAGGATGTATCAAGATTAGGGCGAAATTATCTTGAAGCAGGTGCGTATTTGGAAAATATATTTCCTATGTTTCAAATACGTTTCATATCTGTTAATGACAACTATGACAGTTCGGATCCTGCATGTAAAAGGGATGGATTATCATTACCACTTAAGAATTTAATAAACGAAGCTTATTCAAAAGACTTATCAAGAAAGCTTGGAACAGCATTTCGTACAAAGCAAAAAAATGGTGAGTTTATTGGTGCGTATGCACCGTATGGTTATCTGAAATCAAAGGAATCATGTAATAAGTTAGTGATAGATGAAGAGGCGGCGCCTATTGTTAGAAGAATATTTGATATGAAAATTAAGGGAATGAGTGATCTGGCAATTGCAAGACAGTTAAATGAGGAAGATATTGCCTCACCTTTTAAACATCGGTATGAGCAAGGACTTGTAACGAATGAAAAATACGCAATTCTTCTTTGGAAGCCGGGGGCAATATCAGATATTTTAAAGAACAAAACGTATCTTGGTCATATGGTTCAGGGAGTACATAGAAAGTCGTTGTATCATAATGAGAAATCTAGACGAGTACCGGAAACAGAATGGGTCATAGTAGAAAATACACATGTAGCTATTTTGAGAAAGGAAATATTTGATGAAGTTCAAGAAATTCTAACTATGAGAAAAATAAAATACTTTGAGCTGTTATCAGATAGTCCGAAGGGAATAGAAAATAAACTGAGAGGTATTGCAGTATGTGGACACTGCAATCATAAGCTACTGATTACACATAGTTCCAGTAAGAGTGCTACTAATTATTATTACCGCTGCCCAAAGTATTTGGATACTGGTGAAAAGGGTTGTGTGCATAAAAGCATTCGAGTAGAGGATTTAGAAGATGCAGTTTATAGCTGTATTAACATTCATATGAAAATTTTTTTGGATTGTAAAAAGACTATTGCAAGACTAAATCAGACTAAAGAAGCAAAAGAAAAGGTTAGTTCTCTTGATTATGAAATTACTGAGATCAGAAGGCAGATATCTAGGATGTCAAAGTTGGCAGGAAATTTGTATGAAGATTATTCGGAACATCTACTGACAGAGTCGGAATATTTATATACGAAAGAAAAGTACAAGTCTGATTCGGAGGCTTTATCAGCAAGACTTAATGAGATGAACTTAATGCAGAATAAGTATGGAGTGAATTATGCAGGAAGTTATCGTTGGGATGAACTTGTAAAAAGATATATGGATGTAGGTGAATTGAGCACAAGGATGGCTAAGGAATTTGTTAAAAAAGTCAAGGTATTAAGCAAAGAGGACATTAGAGTGGAATTAAATTATTATGATGAATTTGCAGAGTACAAGGCATTTTGTGAGGAGCGAGAAAAGGAAGGATTAATCCTCCTCACGAAGGTCGTGTAAATATATCATTCATTTAAGGAGGATGAAGTATGTTAGAACAGAAGAATGTTGCAATATATCTTAGAATATCGCAGGAAGATCTGGATATGAGAGAAGGTGCAATTGATGGCTATTCGGATAAAGAGGAGAGCAATAGTATTTCTAATCAAAGAAAGCTGCTTCAGGAATATATTGTAAAGAATAACGAGTTTAGCAAGATGGAAATTATAGAATACTTGGATGATGGTTATTCAGGGACCAATTTTGATAGACCTGGATTCATCAATATGATGAAAGACATAGAGACTGGTAAGATAGACTGCATCTTTGTTAAAGACTTCTCGAGATTTGGAAGAAATTTTCTGCAGGTGGGAGATTATCTGGAACAGTTTTTACCGTTACATGGAGTAAGGTTTGTATCGATAAATGATTCCTACGACAGTAAGTTGATCAGCGGATATACCGGAGGAATAGATGTAGCGTTTAAAAATTTAATCTATGATTATTACAGTAAAGACTTGTCGCACAAGGTGAAAAGTGCAGTAAAGACAAGACAGATAAGAGGGGAATATATCTCTGCATATGCATTCTTTGGATATGAAAAGAATAAGAAAGATAGGCATAAACTTGTCATTGATGAAGATGCGGCAAAAATAGTGCGGATGATTTTTGAACTGGCAATTGAAAAAAAAAGTACGCTAGAGATAGCTAGAATACTTAATGACAAGAATATTCTCACACCTGCTAAGTACAAGAGTAGCAAAGGAATTAATAGGTATAAAGTTGGTGAAATGTCGGTTTGGACACAGGCTATGGTTAATAAAGTATTACGTGATACAAGATACAACGGCGATATGGTTTCAAACAAAAGAATTCATAACGAGATCGCGAAGGATGCCACAATGAAAATAAGTATGAATGATTGGATCATTAAGAAAGGGACTCACGAGGGAATTATTAGCTGGGAAGAATTTGATAAAGCCAATAGGATAATGCAAGTATTTAAAGAGAAAGCAACGGTTGCTAAGGGAAGTGCCAGAAGAAATGGAATTTGGTATTGTGGTTATTGTGGGCATAAACTTGTGGATTCGGGGACAGTTGGGGCATATTATTATTGCAAAACAGGAAAGAATGCAAATTTTGTTGGATGCAAAGATATAGTAATCAGCAAAGAAGATTTGGAATATGCGCTATATGAAATGATTAAAGCTCGGGTAAGCTTATTATGTACGAAGGAGCATATACTTCAAACTGAACAAAGAAAACGGGGCTTAGTACAGGATAATACGGATTTGTTTTTGGGTATCTTACAAGAAATAAGTAAGGTAGAAAAGTTAAGAATGGGATTATATGAGCAATATAAGCAGGGGAAGTTCAGTAAAGAGGAATTCATCGCTAGAAGAGAGAAATATTCAGAACAGATTGCTGGGCTGGAAGAGAAGAAAGCAAAATCCGAAAAAGTAAAAGGTCAGCAGGAGTCAGCGGATGAGATGCTTAAAAGAGTTGGAGAGAATATTGAGCATTTTAAAAATATGAAGCAAGTTGATGTGGATTATATTAATGGATTGATTGAAAGAGTTGCGGTTTATAAGGATGATAGGATTGAGGTAAGATGGAATGTGAGAGAGGATTGAATTAATAAAAGTCAAAATATACATTATTGTTAATAATAATCTACATATTTAGTTGTGAAGGTCCAATTTAAAGATTGTGCTTCTTCTCAGAGTGATCCCAGCAATGGACGTAATCAGTCATGAGTTATAAGAAATTTTAAAAATAATTTATCTATGATACATTTGTATATTCACTTATATTTTAGCACCAAAAGGTCCAAGAAGTAGAGTGATATTTCGACAGATCAAAGAAAAAACACGCGGATTTGATATTTCAAGAAGATTACATAGTATATAAGGATGATTGCGATAAAAACGTTAACCTACTGAATTAAAAAGATGGATGACATACTATAAAAAATAAACGATAATAAAATTTACACTTCTTGGATTGAGAACTACTAGATTGATAAAATTTTTATTTTTTAAGATAACAATCATGATAGTATACAACTGTAGTGATGAACTTGATGCAATTTTATTAATAAGTAAGAAAATGGCAACAAATTAGCCTAATCTACCATCACCATGGGAAGATGGTAGATTAGGCAGAAATTTTGAAAGAAGAATCTGTGTGTCAAAATAAAAACCTTCAGGATACTGAATGAACTCAGAAGGTTTTATACTAAAAAATATATGATGATAGATGGGTTTCAAGTACCAAGAATTATAAAAATTGAATTACCTTTAGTTTTGCATAGCCCAGTTCTACTTGTATCATACAGATCCATTTAATCAAATTCTTCAATAGCCATATACCAGGCTAAATAGTTTATTTTTTTGATAAAGTATTTAGCCATTGGGTGAATGTATCAATACAGGTGAAGTGCCATCCCTGAACGAAGGAATTGCAGTAGATGGAGCTTTTCTATATGTCGATTTTAAAGCAAGAACATTCGACTCGACAACTTATAGATGGATCGAGTATGTGTATTAAGTTATCTTTCCTTCTGAAAATCATCTGAATAAATAGATAATTCAGATGGAGTTAAAGTTTCATTCATACTTCCAGTTCGATACTCTTTCAAATCCAGGGATACATATGTAAAGCCTATATTCTTGAATTCATTATAAACCTGCTTCCGAATTTGTGAATTTAAAAGAATAGAAAAACTATCTTCATCAACTTCGATTCTGGCAAGATTGTCATGAAAACGCACTCTGACTTGCCAGAGTCCTAGATCAAGAAGAAATTGTTCGGCTTTATCAATCATTATAAGTCGTTCGGGTGTAATACTTACACCATAAGGAAAACGAGAGGACAAACATGCAAAAGACGGCTTGTTCCAAGTATTTAGTCCTAGCTCTTTTGATAATACACGAATTTCAGCTTTTGTAAAACCAATTTGTCTGAGAGGACTGATTACTCCCAATTCCTTTACAGCTATTAATCCAGGACGGTAATCACTGTTGTCGTCACTGTTTGAGGCCTCGAGGACTGCTTCATACCCGTTTTGTAAGGCAACATCATTAATTTTAGTAAATAATTCTGTTTTACAGATATAACATCGATTTTTTGGATTCGAAGAAAAACCATCAATATCTAGCTCTTCGGAATCAATTATTATATGGCGAATCTGATTTTGAGAAGCAAAGGTACGTGCAGCATCCAGTTCTCTTTGAGGAAAGCTTAGTGATCTGGCTGTTACAGCAATTACTTTTTCACCCAAAACATCATAAGCAGCTTTTAATAGAAAAGTTGAATCTACTCCTCCAGAAAAAGCGACTACAACACTATTTAAATTCTTTATATAATCTTTAAGACGCTCATATTTGTCAGATAATCTTGTTTCCATCTTTTTCTCCATTCATTATTGTTTTAGGTATCTTCATTATATAGATATTGATTTCAGAAAAACTTTACAAAAACATTAAAACATACTATTCATATAAAAAAAGTAGGATATGAAGAATTATAATACAAAAACAATAAATTTTCAAGTATATTTTTATTGTATGTCGATGGCTATATTTTATATTGAAATTGATGGTATCTGATGTTGAAAAAGCGAATAAGCAAAGGCAGAACCGATAGCCGAGTAGTGCTATTCATAAATCTACTACAGGTACAGGTCCTGAAATATGGAAAGACACAGATGGTAAGGTTGATATTTTTGTAGCCGGTATCATAGTTATTTTTCAGCTGGTGTTTTTTTAATAATATTTAAAAATTTTTTGTGAGTATTATGATTGAGTGTTTAAAAAATGGAGTATATTATTATTTAATCTATAAATGCTTTCAGAGATAAATTGATGTACAAATCCTTTCAGTTGACAAAATATATAAATTAGTTTATTGTTTAATCTAAACCATTAATACCCCACTGGGGGTATAGGGTATACAGGGATATAGAAAGGAGAATTATTATGAAATCAGATAGAACTAAAGTAACAAGACTTTTAAAAACAGCAAGAGGCCAAATAGATGGATTACTTAAAATGGTTGAGGATGATAGGTACTGCATTGATATTTCAAATCAATTGTTAGCTACGGAAGCGATATTACGTAAAGTTAATAGAGAAATAATACATGATCATATAGGATGCTGTGTTGAAGATGCTTTTACTACTGATGAACAACGTAAAAAAATTGTTGAAATTATGGATATTATTGATAAGTTGTCAAAATAGGAATTTATAAAACTGAAAAATCATCTTGACATATATTATTTTAAGTCATATAATCACCATATACCACCCCACAGGGGTGGGGTGGTATCAATAAATCAAAGGAGAATAAACATGGAAAATAAATCATTACAAATACAAGGAATGACTTGCGCTTCTTGTGCAAAGACTGTTGAAAAAGCTACCAAAAAGTTGGAAGGCGTTTTTGATGCAAATGTGAATTTTGCAACAGAAAAATTAAATATAAGTTTTGATGAAGCTAAGCTTACCGTAAATAATATTCAGGAGGCTGTTGAAAAAGCAGGATATAAAGCGTTGACAGATGCTGCTAGTAAAACATTTAAGATACAAGGAATGACTTGTGCTTCTTGTGCAAAAACTGTGGAAAAAGCTACAAGAAAGTTAGAAGGTGTTACTGAAGCAAATGTTAACTATGCAACTGAGAAATTAAGTATAAGTTATGATCCTTTGAAAGTGAAAATTTCAGATATAAAAAATGCTGTTGCGAAAGCCGGATATAAAGCAATTGATGATGAAATTGCAGTGGATGCTGACAAGGAGAGAAAAGAGAAAGAAAGAAAAGTATTATGGATGAAGTTTGTTATATCAGCCATATTTACTGTACCACTATTATATATGGCGATGGGACATATGCTTATGTTCCCACTACCAAATATTATACACCCAGAAATGTATCCATTGAATTTTGCGCTGATACAATTAATTCTAGTAATTCCTTCTATGATTGCTGGATATAAATTCTTTACAGTAGGTTTTTCAGCACTATTTAGAAGAAGCCCTAATATGGATTCTTTAATTGCTATAGGCACATCAGCCGCATTTATATACGGAATATATGCAATTGTACAAATATATGGTGGTAGTTTTGATTTTGTGAATGATCTGTATTTTGAAGCAGGCGGTGTAATTATTACACTTATTATGCTAGGTAAATATTTAGAGACAGTTACCAAAGGTAAAACATCCGAAGCAATCAAAAAGCTTATGGGTCTTGCACCTAAAACAGCCATTGTAATAAAAGAGGGTAAAGAGTTAGAGATATCGATTGATGAAGTAGAAGTAGGAGATATCATTTTAGTAAAGCCAGGAGAAAAGATGCCAGTTGACGGGGTAGTAGTCGAGGGTATTACAGCAGTTGACGAATCTATGCTTACTGGTGAAAGTATGCCAGTTGATAAAAAAACGGGTGATAATATAATAGGAGCTAGTATAAATAAAAACGGAAGTATAAAATATAAAGCGACTAGAGTAGGTAAAGATACTGCACTGGCGCAAATAGTTAAATTAGTTGAGGATGCACAAGGATCGAAGGCTCCAATAGCAAAGCTTGCAGATATTATATCTGGTTATTTCGTTCCAATTGTAATAATTTTAGCTTTGGTTTCTTCTTTGGCATGGTATTTCTTTGGAGGAGAATCGTTTGTATTTGCCATTAGTATATTTATATCAGTTCTTGTAATTGCATGTCCTTGTGCTCTTGGACTTGCCACTCCAACTGCTATCATGGTTGGTACTGGTAAGGGTGCAGAACACGGCGTTCTAATCAAAAGTGGTGTTGCACTGGAAACTACTCACAAAATACAGACTATCGTATTCGATAAGACTGGAACTATTACAGAAGGTAAACCAAAAGTTACTGATATAATTGTTGCAAATGGCATTACACAAAACGATTTGTTACAATTAGCTGCATCAGCAGAAAAAAGTTCTGAGCATCCGCTTGGTGAGGCTATTGTTAAGGGTGCTGTGGATAAAGGAATAGAGTTTAAAAAACTTGATTCATTTAGTGCGATACCTGGTTATGGAATTGAAGTTACAATAGATGGTAAGAGTATTATAGCAGGAAATAGAAAACTTATGGTTGATCGTAAGATTTCATTAGAAAATCTAGAAACTACTTCAGATAAATTGGCAGGAGAAGGCAAAACTCCAATGTATATTGCGATCGACAATAAGATTGCAGGAATTATTGCTGTTGCTGATACCGTGAAGGCGAATAGTAAAAAGGCAATTGATAGTTTACATCGAATGGGAATTGAAGTTGCTATGATAACTGGTGACAACAAAAGAACTGCAGAAGCTATTGCAAAACAGGTAGGTATTGATAGAATTCTAGCTGAGGTTTTACCACAGGATAAAGCAAATGAAGTGAAAAAACTTCAGGCAGAAGGTAAAAAAGTTGCAATGGTAGGTGATGGTATTAATGATGCACCAGCACTAGCACAAGCAGATATCGGAATCGCAATTGGTTCAGGAACTGACGTTGCTATGGAATCAGCCGATATTGTTTTAATGAGAAGTGATTTGATGGATGTTCCAACCGCTATACAACTTTCAAAAAGTACAATACGTAATATTAAACAAAATTTATTCTGGGCGTTTGGCTATAATATATTAGGTATACCGGTAGCCATGGGAATATTACATCTATTTGGTGGGCCATTACTAAATCCTATGATTGCAGCTGCAGCTATGAGTCTTAGCTCTGTATCCGTGCTAATGAATGCCTTAAGATTAAAGAGTTTTAAACCAGTTCAATAAAAATAATCATATTAAACAAGGAGGAACACTGAATGAAAAAGAAAATGTTGATAGAAGGAATGAGCTGCGAACACTGCGTTAACCATGTTACAGTGGCATTAAAAGAACTTAAGGGAGTAACTAAGGTAGATGTAGATTTAAATGCAAAAACCGCAATCATTGAGGCTTCTGATGATGTTAAAGATGAAGATATAAAGTTTGCTATTGATGATGCAGGGTATGAAGTTATTGAAATAGAGATATTATAAAATCGCCAAAAAGCATAATCAAAAGTAATCGTTTGCAATAATTAATTAATATTAGATTCAAATTAGAAGAGCCATCTTAATTATATGATAGCTCTTCTAATTTTTTATTCATGCCAAGTGAATTTGTTAGTTAATTCATACAGTTTGCTTATAAAGTTTATGAGAGATATATTCATCAGAAAAAAGTAGTTAGATAGTTAGATTGATCTTCATACTACCTACATAATTAAACATTATAATAAAAATATGATACCTGTCTCATTGCAGATACTTTAAAGGCTCTACGTTACATAATCTAGGCGATATTTCCGGTTCACGAAAGTGTAGTAATTGATTTGGCAGGAGATATAAATAATTCACTTATGCATTAGTACTTACCGTATCACAATTTATTCTTTTTAATGTTTCAAGCAGCTGTACCCTTTTACGTCTTATGCTATTAAAAGATATTAATTTTACTTTTGTCTAGCCAGTCTTAGAATAGACCTATATTTGTTATTGTTGAAACGATATTAGTTATTTAAAAAGAAGATATGTAATCGGTGAAGGATATGCAATGGTAGAACAAAATGGGATGAAATAAAAGATAGTTTAAAAGTCTATACTAATAAAGGTATTTATTTGAACAATATGGAAAGGAGATTAATATGAAAAATAAAATAGTTATATTTGTTTTTGTACTCTCAATGATGCTTATACTCGTTTCATGTCAACAGCTTAATAACGAGGATAAGGCAATAATTTCTTCGTTTAAAGACTTATTAAACACTATACCAGAAAACGTTAATACAGATGATAATTATGGTGGCTGGGCTCTAACCGTGCCAGATGGTGATGAAAGATTTATTTGGATTAAGGACTTCAGCAAAAGCCCATTTCATGATGTATTGATAGAATTTGACTCAAAACCTTTTGTAGATGCTGGACTTGATATAAGTAAATTGCCAACGAACATTGTACTTAATAATAAAATAATGGTTGGTGTAAAACTTGGTAATGAAAGTCTAACATACAATGGGGAGGCAACTCCTTTAGACTCTTTTAAATATATAATAGAAATTAAACCAAATCAGATAGTATATCATTCTGAATTAGATCATTATGGAGTTAATTTAGGAAACGGTAATATATTTAGTTGGGCTAAAGATATGCTTAATAATGATTCCGATATACAATTTTTGTTAGATTCCAAAATGTTAACGGATGCAGGAGTTAACCCAACAAAAGTAATAGGTTGGGAATATAAAAAAACTACAGTCAAAGATTCAAACAGCAACGAGACTGAAATTTACAAGTTTATAAAATCATTTAACATTAAGTGATTTGGAATATTAAAAATTTAGATGTTAATAGTTACTTTGTTACATCCACCGGATTGGAACATGTATGTCCATGTGCTCTTGGGACTTGCTACTCCAACTGCTATCATGGTTGGTACTGGTAAGGGTACAGAACACGGCGTTCTAATCAAAAGTGGTGTTGCACTGGAAACTACCCACAAAATACAGACTATAGTATTTGATTAGACTGGAACTATTGCTAAAGGTAAACCAAAAGTTACTGATATAATTGTTGCAGATGGCATTATACAAAACGATTTGTTTTAATTAGATGCATCAGCAGAAAAAAGTTCTGAGCATCCGTTGGTGAGGCTATTGTAAAGGGTGATGTGGATAAAGGAATAGAGGATGTTCCAACTGCTATACAACTTTCAAATAGTACAATACGTAATATTAAACATATTTCTGGGCGTTTGGCATTAATATATTAGGTATACCGGTAGCCATGGGGATATTACATCTATTTGGTGGGCCATTACTAAATCCTATGATTGCAGCTGCAGATATGAATCTTAGTTCTGTTTCCGTACTAACTAACGCCTTAAGATTAAGAGTTTTAAAATAAACCATAAAATAAGGAGGAACACAGAATGAAAAAGAAAATGTTAATAGAAGGAATGAGCTGCGAACACTGCGTTAACCATGTTACAGTGGCATTAAAAGAACTTAAGGGAGTAACTAAGGTAGATGTAGATTTAAATGCAAAAACAGCAATCATTGAGGCTTCTGATGATGTTAAAGATGAAGATATAAAGTTTGCCGTTGATGATGCAGGGTATGAAGTTATAGGAATAGAGATATTGTAAAATCACCAAAGAGTATAATTAAAAGTAATCGTTTGCAATAATTAATTAATATTAGATCCAAATTAGAAGAGCCATCTTAATTATATGATAGCTCTTCTAATTTTTTATTTATGCCAAGTGAATTTGTTAGTTAATTCATATTCTTTGCTTATAAATTTAATGGGAGATATATTCATCAGAACAAAGTATAGTTAGATAAATCTTCATACTACCTTCATAATTAAAGATTATAGTGTAAGCGACCCAAAACATGACGTAGTGCAAAAACAGCCCAGAGGCTGTATGATGAAAAGTCATACAATCTAGAGCTGTTTCTTTCTGGCTTCTGGTAGTCTACACTCTTGTGGCAATTCTTTTGACCATGGTAGGTAAGGCTCTAATCGTTCTGGTTGATTATGAAAATCTAGATTTGGTATATTAGTTAATAGGTATTT
>Ga0209511_1000243_pt1 | contig 59802 bp, 55 predicted proteins | sample SSSSmetaG_FD_184141 | JGI IMG/M metagenome (GOLD analysis project Ga0209511, IMG submission 184141) | Glacier valley bacterial and archeal communities from Borup Fiord, Nunavut, Canada, to study Microbial Dark Matter (Phase II) - ​SSSS... | ecosystem: Environmental > Aquatic > Freshwater > Ice >... | reverse complement strand
TTGCAGGATCTCGCGCCGCCCCGAGCTCGACCCCCTGATCCGCGAGTTCGCCACGACCCCGAGCACGATCGAGATCGCGGTGTGCCGATCGATCTGCTCGCGGACCTCGGCGAGCCGCGTGCGGCGCTGTTCGCACAAGCGCGCGCCGAGCATTCGGTCACCTCGTCGACGTCGCCCAGGACGGCAATCCGCGGCGCTCGGCCGTGCTGCACGAAGTCCTTCCCGAGGCGGTGGTTCGCAGCCATACTTCGGGCACGTGACCACCGTCGAGCAGTTGCAGTATTCGGACGATTTCGTGCGCACGCTCCCCGGCGATCCACGCACCGACAACCAGCGGCGGCAGGTCCACGAGGCGCTGTACTCGCGCGTCGAGCCGACCGCGGTGCCGGCACCGGAGCTCCTCGTCCTGGTGCCGGAAGTGGCCGCGCTCGTCGAGCTCGAGTCTTCACCCGAGCTCGTGCAAGTGCTCGCCGGCAATCGCATCGTCGCCGGCATGGCGCCGTACGCCGCGTGCTACGGCGGCCATCAGTTCGGCCAGTGGGCCGGCCAGCTCGGCGATGGTCGCGCGATCACGCTCGGCGAGGTCACCCATGCCGGCGAGACACTCGAGCTCCAGCTCAAGGGCGCCGGCCCCACGCCGTACTCGCGCACCGCGGATGGTCGCGCGGTGTTGCGGTCTTCGTTGCGCGAGCTCGTGTGCTCGGAAGCGATGTTTCATCTCGGCGTGCCGACCACGCGCGCGCTCTCGCTCGTCACGACCGGCCAGCCCGTGATGCGCGACATGCTGTACGACGGCCACCCCGCGAACGAAGCGGGCGCGATCGTCTGCCGTGTCGCGCCTTCGTTCTTGCGGTTCGGAACCTTCGAGCTGCCGACCGCGCGCGACGACAAAGCGACGTTGCAGGCGCTCGTCGATTACACGATCGGGAGGTTCTACCCCGGCATGTCGGTGGCCGAGATGTTCGACGAGGTCGCGCAGCGCACCGCGTGGATGGTGTGCGAGTGGATGCGCGTCGGTTTCGTGCACGGCGTGATGAACACCGACAACATGTCGATCCTCGGGCTGACGATCGATTACGGGCCGTACGGCTGGCTCGAGCCGTTCGATCTGACCTGGACCCCGAACACGACCGATGCCGCGAATCGCCGCTATCGGTTCGGCAATCAGCCAACGATCGCGCATTGGAACCTCGCGCAGCTCGCGAAAGCGCTGCTGCCCGTGTGTCCGGATCCGGAACCGCTGCGCCGCGTGATCGATCAGTGGCCCAAGCAGTTCTCCGAGCTCTATCGCGGCACGATGCTGCGCAAGCTCGGACTCAACGGCGGCGGCGACACGCTCGACGAGGATGATGGCCTGCTCACCTCGCTCGGCGAGCTGATGACCACGCTCGAGGTCGACTACACCCTGTTCTTCCGCCGGCTCGCCGCGCCGGAGCGAATCACCGAAGCGTGCTACGGCGAAGTGACTCCCGTCGAGCATGCGATCCTCGATCGCTGGATCGCTGGCTACCTTGCTCGAGCGAAGCTCGAAGGCCTGGCCGAGACCGAGCGTGCTCGGCGGATCTGCGAGGTCAACCCGATCTACGTGCCTCGCAACTACCTCGTCCAGGAGGTGATCGATGCCACCGACCGCGGCGATCGCGCGCAGCTCCTGCAACTGATCGACGTGTTCCGCGATCCTTACACCGAACGCGCCGGGCTCGCGCATTTCGCGGGCAAGCGCCCCGAGTGGGCGCGTCACAAGGTCGGATGTTCGATGCTGTCCTGCAGTTCCTGAGATGGTGCTCGCCTGCGTGGTCGGCACCGTCGAGCAGGGAGATCCGCCGCTCCTGACCTCGAAGATCTCCAAGCACCCGTGCGTCGCCTGCGACACGAACGTCGACGTCTTCGCTGGCAACACCGCCGGGATGCCCCGCGCGAGGTCGAGCATTGGGTCGTACGGTTCTTCGTGCGGGATGCGAGCGGTGTCGTCCGCATCGTAGCGCGCATCGTAGCGCGCATCGTAGCGCGCATCGTAGCGATCGCGCGCGGCATGAGGTGCGACCCGCCGCGACCGATTTAACCCAATAGATCGATCAGGTCCTTGGTCTGGAGCTTTGCGGCGGCGTCGGTGCCTGCGAGCACGCCTGCGACGAGCGCGCGCTTGGTACCGTGGAGCGCGAGGATTTTCTCTTCAACGGTGCCGCGCGCGACGAGCCGATACACGGTCACCGGCTTGTCCTGACCGATGCGATGCGCGCGATCGGTCGCCTGATCCTCGACGGCAGGGTTCCACCACGGATCGAGGTGGATCACGTAGTCGGCGCCGGTGAGGTTGATCCCGGTGCCGCCAGCCTTGAGCGAGATCAAGAACACGTCGCGCTCGCCGGCCTGGAACCGCTTGACGAGATCCTGGCGCTCGCGCATCGGCGTCTCGCCATCGAGATACAGGTAGCCGACATTCGCGCGCGTGAGCTCGGCTTGGACCAAGGCAAGGTGCGACGTGAACTGCGAGAACACGAGCGCACGATGGCCCTCGGAGCGCAGCTCCTCGACGAGCTCGATCAGGCGCTGCATCTTGGATGACGCGATGACCGAGCTCGGGTCGTAGAGCTTGGGATGCGAGGCCAGCAAGCGCAGCCGGGTGAGCGCCGCGAGCACCTCGAACCGGCGCTTGTCGATGTCGTCGTCCTTCTTCTTGGACTTGTCGAAGTTCGAAACCGCCGCGAGCCGCGCATCCTCGTAGAGCGCGGCTTCCTGCGACGACAGGGCGATCGGCACGAGGATCTCGATGCGTGGCGGCAGCTCGGGCGCGACCTCGGCCTTGGTGCGGCGCAAGAGGAACGGCCGGATCAGCCGCGCGAGCGCCCCACTCGCACGCTCGCTGCGATCGCGTTCGATCGGCACGCCGAACTGCGCGCGAAATTGGTCCCAGCTACCGAGCAGGCCCGGGAACACGACCGAGAACAGCGACCACAGCTCGCCGAGATGATTCTCGAGCGGCGTGCCCGAGAGCGCGATCCGGAACTCCGCCTTCAACATGCGCGCGGCCTTCGCGCGTTCGGTGCGCGGGTTCTTGAGCGCTTGTGCCTCGTCGATGACAAGCGTCGCAAAGCTTGTCTGCGCCAGCCCCATCGCATCGCGCGCGAGCAGGCCATAGCTCACGATCAGGACATCTTTCTTGGTCAGCAGGCGCAGCGCCGCCGCGCGATCCGGCGCTTCTCCGTACACCACGGGATTCAAGCTCGGCGCGAACCGCGCGAGCTCGTCGACCCAGTTGAGAGCGACCGTCGTCGGCGCGAGCACGATCGCGGGGCCATGCTTGGCGCGATCGAGCAACAGCGCGATCGCTTGCACGGTCTTGCCGAGGCCCATGTCATCCGCGAGGCACCCACCCGCGCCCCACGCCGCGAGGCGCGCGAGCCACGCGTGGCCTTCGACCTGGTACGGGCGCAGCGTCGCGTTCAGGTTGGCCGGCGGCTTCGGCTTACGCCGCGTCGCCGCTGCCAGGCGCTCGGCGAGCCCCTTCCAGGTCTCGTCCATCGTGACCTCGGCGCCCTCCTCGACGAGCTTTTGGACGAACGGCACCGCCGCGATCGACAGCTCGATCGGCTTGCCCGCACCGCCACCGACCGAGCGATCTGCGATCTCGCTCAGCCGCTTGCGCAGTAGCTCCGAGAGCTCGACCCAGCGATTGTCGTCGAGCCGCACGAACCGCTGCTGGCGGCGCGCGGCATCGAGCAACACCGCGAGCTCGACCCTGCCCGCTTCGACCTTGAGCTGGCCGGTCATGCCGAACCAATCGCGCTTCTGCTCGATCTGCACGCGCAGGTTCGTCATCGAAGGCGACGACACGACGCGCGGGCGCTCGTCGAGCCACTCGGCCTCGACGCCGTCCGGCGGCTGCTCGAGCAGCGCGACGATCGACAGCGCGGTATCCGGATCGTTGACGCGATGAACGCCGGGCGGACCTTCTTCCGCATCTTGCAGCGGCAGCGCGGCGAGCGCGTTTTGCGCATCGATGACCTCGCGATCGAGGTTGCGCTTCGCGTAGCCGCGACCGCCTTCGCGGAACACCATCACCTCGCGCGGGCCCACACCGGGTGGAAAGAGCGGCGCGCCGCGCGCCGGGCGCACGAAGGACTCGAGCTCGAGCGTCGCGACCGCCGTGAGCCGCAGCCGCAGCACGACGACCGCGGGCTCGTTCAAGAGATCGCCCATCAACGTTGGCGCGACCACGATCGGCAACTTGCCTTCGATCCGCGCGAGCCGCTCCATCAGCTCGCCGTGGCTCTCCGGCGGGAACACGTCTCCGTGCTTCTCGAGCACGGCCCACAACCGGCGCGCTTCATCGCTGACATCGATCATCGCGACGCGACCGTGCTCGGGCTCGACGACGATGATCGGCTCGCCTTTCGCGAACGTCTGCAGGAGAGGCGCGAGCAACCGCGGCGAGAACCGAGCACCATCGACCGTGGGCTCGAGCCGCAGGTTCGGGGTCGCGCCCTCGCTCTTACCCGCTTCGGTCGCGGTGAACCCGAGCGCGAACCGCTTGACCGCGATCGGCTCGCCCTCGAACATCGTGCGCGGATGGCCGACCAGCGCCGCGAGTGCCTTCTGCGGATACGAGGTGCTGTAGCCGGGGTGCCAGGCCTCGAGTGCCTCGACGATTGCCTTGTCGCGCTCGTCGAGGGAGTTGCCGTATTCCGCGAGCAGGCGCTGCACCGAGACCCGCGTACCACTCGTGGTGCCGCCCTTTTTTAACTGCCGGCGCACGACCGGCGTGACCGAGAGCTCGCGCAGCTCGTGCTCGATCTGCCACCACAGCTCGATCGCGGCCTTCGGCTTTGCGGGGGCTTCGTCGAACGCGAGCTCGGCGAGCGCGCGCTGCCACGGCGGCTTGATCAGTTCCTCGGCGATGCCGCGCATCTCCTCGCGCCGCGCAGGATCCGCGAATCGATCGAGCGTCGCATCGACCAGCGCGATCGCGTGCGTACACGGTTCGCGCTTGCACGTACACGTGATCTCCGCGACGGTGCGAAAGGCGAGCCGCGCGATCACTGGCATCACCATGTAGTTGATGCCGCGCACCGGCGTGGCCTCGTGCCACTCGATCGTCGCGTTGTCGCGCTCGAACTTCCACGCGCCGCCGGCGCGGGTCTGCGTGCCGCGTGGCAGCGCGCCGTCGCGCAGCCGCATGCGCAGCGATCGCAGCTTTTCCCACGCCGGCTGGATCGCAGGATCGCTCGGCGTGCGCGCGCGCTTCTCCTCGGCGAGACCGGCTTGCACCTCGGCCGCGACCTTTGCGAGGTGCTGCGCCACCGCGACCGCGGTTGCCTGGATCAGGCGCGGTTCGTCGAACGCGCGGCGCGCACCATCGAGCGAACCGACCTCGCCGATCGATTTCGTGCACAGCACACGGCGCAGGTGCCACTCGCTCGGATACACGCGCACGAGCTGGCCCGTGAGGATCTCCGCGCTGGTCTCGAGCTCGAAGCCGACGCGATGCTCGGTCGCCCACGTGTCGAGCGCATCTTGCGTCGCGAACACCGGTTCGCTGCCCTTGATCGGCTCCGCCCGGCGCGCGTTCGAACCCTCGACCATCGCGAGGTGATGAAGGCCGAGCGCGACGACGTGTTTGCAGGTCTCGCCGCGCATACCAACGGGACAGCTGCACGCACTGATCAGCTTCTTGCCGCTCCCGTTGAGCCGCACGAGGTAGTCCTCGGCGCCAGCGACCACCCCGGCGACGTGATCGTTCTCGACGGAGTACTTGACGACGCGACCTTCGCGCCAGTACGCCTCGCCGCGTGCGTAGCCCACGCCAACACGTGCGCGCGACAGCGCGTTTGGCAACAGGTCGAGCAGCGACACGGCTCCGCGCAGTCTACTCGGGGAAGGCCCAGGAGACACGTTCGGTCGTGCTCGGTTGCAGCGAAACTCCGGGGAGCTCCACGTGTCCCGGACCCGTGGCAAGGGTGGCACGCGTGGTGACTCGAATTGGCGACGAACTCCTCGGGAGGAACCGAAGTCACCGGGCGCTCCATTCTCGGGTCCGAGCCCGGATGTGATCTCGTGAACTAGCAGCCGATCCGGCGCTATCGAGGCGACCATCGGTGGCGATGAGCGACAAGCGCTGTCCGCAAGATGCGCGCAGGTGTGGTTGCAGGCCTGGATTCCTTCACGGCGTCACGACCACCACGTTGATCGGCAGGCTCGATCCTCCGCCAGACATCATCGAGAAGTCGCCGGAGTTGGCGAGCCATACGAGGTCTGTCGTCATCACCGCACCGCTCGACGGCAGGGTGACCACGGAGTCCGCGTTGTCCACCGCTCCGGCCCAGTCACCACCACGCGGGTTCGCTCCGAACCGAACCGAGCCTGGGGACGTAACGAAGAACCGATAAAAGACGCCGTAGTTGCCGGTCAAGGTCGCGGTCGCACCGGTCGTCTTGTCGCGCCCGGTCAGAAAAGGTTCGGTCATGTTCGCACCGAGCGTGAGCTTTCTCGCGCTCGATCCTTCTCCACCGGCACTCGCGACCAACCAGACGTCTGCACCGGCGAACGTGCCGCGGTCGTGAGCTCTATCGTACGGTACCAACGATAACCCAGCGGTGACGGCCGCGGCATCCTCGGTCGCTGCGACACTGACGACCGAGAATTTCAACGGCGCATCTGCATCGAGATCGATGATTGCGTGAACGAGCTCGTTGGTTACAGCATGCTCGTTGTCGAGGCCGCTATCGAGCAGCACGCGCGCCCCGGCGGGGACGGTCACCATGCGAGACAAGGTTGATGACATCCACGCCGACGCAACGGCTTTCCCGATACCGATATAATCAGTGCTCGGAGTGGCCAGTCCCACCTTCCGGATCGTCACGTGCGCGTCGGTCGAGCTCGTGTTGAGGACGACGACGGGGAATTTGCGCGCCGCCGCACCGCCATTGACGTGATAGACGTACAGACGCGCGGCGCCAGGGCCGAAGGTATCGGCGTAGAGCACTCCATCTATCGTCGGCGATTCCGGATCGTCGGAGAACAACATCGTCGGCGCACCGTCCGGGCTGCACACGAACGTTGAAAGGCACGGCACGTTATCGCCGTCCAAGCCGTCGAGCCCGACAACTGTACCGGGCCGCGCTGTCCCGATCGACAACGAGCTCGGCGGTGCGAGCACTGCGCCCGGGCAGCTAGTGCGATCCGCGAGCAGCGTCGATCCGATCGGACACGCAGAAGAGCTCGTTCCATCGGTCGCTGTGCGCGTGTCGGCGACCGGCGCGCCGTCGTGCACGCCGGCCGACGTGGGAGTGCAGGCAGCGAATAAAAGAAGGGCTACGCGGATCATGGTGCCACGCTGCTCATCGCGCCGGGCAGCTCAGATCCTGAGAAGCGGAATCGGCCCCGCATAGATTCGATCCTTCGAGAGCAGTAAGGACGTCGCCATCTTGTACGTGCTGATCAGGCTCGTATAGCGATCGACGTCTGCTGCGTTCATCTGCTCGCGCGTGAACACGATGGCGATAGCGAGCTCGCCGCCGACATAGGAGCCGCCCATACCGAAGACGGTCTGGACTCGATGTTTTTCGACGAAATCGCGGGCCGCGATCACGAAGCGGCCTTCTTTATCGACCGTTGTTTGCGCGTTGCTCACGAGGAAGCGTGCGTTCAAGCCACCAGCGGCGGTACGCAATGCGATCTCGCCGCTGTCCGTCGGATCGACGCCGACGTTGAAAGCAGAGAGTGCTGCGGCGATCATCGGCGCTGCCTGGACGAAGCTGTTATCGATCAAAGGCATCGCGCGATGACCCACCGAATACGTGCGGTCGTTCCACGCGTAGTCGGTGCCTGCCGTGCCCAGCAGGGACAGCACGGGTGTGGTCGGTGTCAGATCGCTGGTTCGTCCGATGGACTTCGTGAAGATGTCGACGCACGTACGCTCTCCAAACGGGAGACGTTTGAGCGGCAGCACCAGGAACATTCGCGCGAGCGCGCAGGAAGCAGATGCGCGAAAGAGCTGCTGCGTCACTGCAGCGGCCGCACTCTCGACGTCCGCCGCGCGCTCGCAAGCGCCGGTGATCGCCGCGCGGAGTGTCTCGATTTCTTCGAACGTTGCCGCTTTGAACGTGGATGACACGACCGCTACCGTAGGCAAAAAAATCGACGACTACAACCGCGAACACGGCGACGCTTGGCTCGCCAAGCGAGCGAATCGGATTCTCTATCGGGAGAGAAAGCGCTCGAGCATGTCTTACGGGAAGCGGTCGGCTCAGCACAACTTCCGTAGCGGGATGCGCCCACGCGCATCGCGCATGCGCACGACGCCAGTACCCTTGACGCTGCCCGAGAACGTTCGTGCTCGAGGCTCGCGCGAGTCGCCGGCGCGCAGCACTCACCAGCGGTAGGCGATTGCGGCGGTGAGATCGAGGCCATCGAAGCCGAAGACGGTGTTGTGATTGCTACCGTCGACGATGCCCTCGATGCCGGGGCGAAATCGCAGGTGTGGGGTTCCTACGTCGAGGCCGATACGTGGAACGACGACGACACCGCTGATGTTAGCGCTGTCGTACTCGGCCATGTAAGCAACATGCCGATAGCCGACATCTACACCCGCAACCGCGCAGAGCGCGTCGATCAGGCAGCCGCGCTCCGCGACGCCGATACGCCCCGCGGCGTAGTTGCCGCCGTGGTTGGGCTCGTCCACACCGGCTGCCGTGCCTTTCGCGATCATGCCGTGCAGCCACAGCGAGCCTCGGAGCTGGAGCTCGCCGTCCAAAGAGAGCGCCGCAACGATGGCGTGATCAGCGCCGAGCATGACGCCACCCGATACCGACGAAGTGGGGGTGGGCGCCGGGGACGCCGACGATTCGAGCGAGATTGCGGACGGCTCGGCATGAACAACCGACGTTGCGAGAAGCGAAGTTGTCAGCACGAGGAGTGTCTTCATGCAGGCTCGACAAGCAATGGTCGAACCACGCCGTAAGCCGTTGAAAGGTCGCGAACCTCATCAGGATAAGGCAACACCTCGACATGGCTGGTGGTAACGAGCGGTGAATCTCTGGCGCTCGCATCGCGAAGTCGGCAACCAGGACGGTCATCTCGACGCAGCGGTCGATCACGCGAACGGTGGTGTCAGCTCTTCGACGGGTCCCGAGTGGATGAGGCGTGGCAACTGGACGAACAATGGACCGCTCGCAACTGCTACGACTTCAGCATGTCCAAACCACTGCCCCCACGCGGAGTCGTCTTGGTTACCGGCGCGACCGGGAACGTGGGGCGAGAAGTCGTGCGTGCACTGGTCGCGCGCGGAATCGCGGTGCGTGCGGCAACCCGCGCTGTACCCGGAGTGACCGCGCGCGCCGAGCGCGACGTCGCCTTCGTGCGCTTGGACTTCGCGGATCCAGCGACATTCGACGCAGCCGACGGAGTGCGTGCGGTGTTCCTGGTTCGCCCGCCCGCGATCTCCGATACCAAGCGCACGCTCGTGCCGTTCATCGACGAGGCGCGGCGGCGCGGCGTCGAGCAGGTCGTGTTCCTCTCGGTGGCCGGAGCCGAGCACAACCTCCTCGTTCCTCACCATGCGGTCGAGCGGCATCTCGCGCCCACGCCGGGCTGGACGATCCTTCGGCCGGGCTTCTTCGCGCAAAACCTCGAGGACGCTTACCTGCGCGACATTGTCGAGGATGGACGCATCTACGTGCCCGCGGGTCGAGGTCGCGTCGCGTTCGTCGACGTCCGTGACATCGGCGATCTAGCGGCAACCATCTTCGGAGCTGCAGCCAGCCACGAACGCGAGGCCTACACCCTCACCGGTTCAGAGGCGATCGGATTCACGGAGACCGCGGCTCAGCTCAGTGAAGCAATCGGCCGCGTCGTGCGCTACCAACCTGCGTCGATCGTCGGCTATCTCGGGCATCTGCGACGACGCGGCTTGTCCTGGACACAGGCCGGCGTGCAGACCATCCTTCACGCCGGCCTTCGCTTCGGCCAGGCCGAGCACGTCGATCCAACGCTCGCTCGGCTACTCGGGCGGCCACCGCGCACGATGCGCCAGTACGTACAGGATCGGCGCGCTCTCTGGTTACGCAGCTAGGAAGTGGTGAACTGGACAGCGAGATCCAGTCGAGGCGGTGCAGCCAGCCTCGACCGAGCGGGCGCACGGCCCCACGACTGCATCCGGACGATGGCGGCTGTGCGGACAACTACGGCTTCGCTGGCGCGGTCGGAGCCGGCTTACTAGCATCGGTCTTCGGCGCATTCGCCTTCGGTGCATCCGGTTTTGGCGCATCGGTCTTCGCGGCCGCTGCAGCATCCTTCGCCCATGTGCCCTTGGCATTGGTGCACTGGGCATGCGTCTTCTTCACGTCCATCGTGCCATCGGCGAGCCTGCAGTGGTGGTTCTGCGCGGGCGGCGCCGTCTTGGTGACGAGCGCCTTGTCGGCGAACGCGAGCGAGCCCGAGAATACAGCGATCAAAAAACTGGAAACGACGAGCTTTGACATGAGTCTCCTGGCCAATCGGCCGCAACATGGACGCGTACGCGTGCCATCGAGGTCACCACGTCGAGCGAGCTACACTCGATTTGACCGGCCACGCAATCTCAATCTTTTTACTCGCGGCAAGTTGACCCATCGGGATGACTCCTTGGGCCCGCGACTCTTGCGCGGGACCGGCTCGTGGGGCTCGGTGCTCAGCGCAGATACTTGTCGAACCACGCAGCGGCACGCTCGATCAAATCGCGCTTGTTCTTGGGATCGACAAACTGGTGACCTTCGCCCGGATAGACGACCAGATCGGTCGGGACGCCGAGCACGCGTAGCGCATGCCACAGCTCGTACGACTGCGGCGCAGGACATTCGCCATCCCGCTCGCCGACGACGATAAGGGTTGGTGTCTTCACCTTCTTGACGAACGTGATCGGCGAGCTCTTCGCGTAGACCGGCGGGTTGTCGTACACGGTGGCGCCGAAGTACGGAATCATCCACTGATCGATCGAGTTCTGGCCGTAATAGCTTTGCCAGTTCGAAATGCCCGCACCTGCGACCGCTGCCTTGAAGCGGTTCGTCTGCGTGATCGCCCACATCGTCATGTAACCGCCGTAGCTCCAGCCGTGGATCCCGAGCCGGTTCGGGTCGATCGGTGCTTGCGCGAGCACCGCGTCGACACCCGCCATCACGTCGCGAAGATCGCCGCCGCCGAAATCTTTGACGTTGCCGCGCACGAAGGCTTCGCCTTGACCGTAGCTGCCGCGCGGATTCGGCTGGAACACGAAGTAGCCGAGCGCCGCCATCACGGCCGGCTCGAGCGTGGGCTCGGGCCATTCCGGAAGTGCGATACTCGCAGGGCCGCCGTGAGGCCACACGATCATTGGATAGCGCTTCGCTGCGTCGAAGTTGCGGGGATACAGCAAGTGCCCCGAGACCGAGGCGCCGTCGCTCTTCCACGTGACCGTCTTGGCCTCGCCCCACAGCGGTTTGCGCGCACCGTTGAGGTGCGTGAGCTGCTTGAGCCCGCTCGGTGGGCCGACCCAGATCTCCGGGGCATGCTGGTAGTCGTTGCGAATGATCGCGACGGTCTTGCCATCGCGTGACGCCGAGAAGCTCGGCCAGTTACCGGTATGAACGCGCTCCTCGGCAGACCACGAGGTATCGCTCTTACCCGTGGCGAGATCGAGCGTACCAAGGGCCGAACCCGCCGGTGTGTAGTCGACCATCAAGAGCTGCGTCGCGGAGAGCCAGGTGAACGCAGTCGGCGTGGTTTTTCGGTTCGGCGTGAGATTGGTGGGTTTGGCCGCGCCGGTGGCGAGCGACATCAGGTCGCCGCCGGTGTAGCCCTCGTCGCTCATCAAGCCTTCGACGAATCCGATCGCCTTACCGTCCGGTGACCAGGTCGGTTGTGCGAGCTGCGTCGTCGACGTGTACGCGAGGGAGGGTGTGCCGGTGGCGACGGCGAGCGTGTAGAGCTTCGCGGCCCACCAGTTGTTATCGCCAGGCCCTGGAGCTGCCGTGAGTGCGAATGCCGTACCGTCGGGCGACCAATCGATCTCGTAGACGTGAAGGTTCTCCGGCGAGATGGTCTTCGCCGCTCCGGTCTTGCCATCGACGAGCGCGATGCGTTGATTGTGAATCATCCCACCGATCAAGCCGGTCTCGACGGGCTCGGCGTTGAGTGGACCGCCTCCTGCGTTGTGCTCGGCGTACAGCACCGCGATGCGCGCATCGTCGGGCGACCACGCCGGAGACGCGATCGTCCCGTCGAGCTTGGTCAAGACGCGACCCGCACCACGGCCGACGACCGCCACGTAGAGCTGCTTGTTGACCCACGCGAGGCGATGGCTATCGTGCGCCCACGCGAGCGCGCCGCCTTCACCGATCCGCGCTGGCTTTGCCTTGCCGTCGGTCGGCATCCACATCACGGCGGTGCGGCCGGTATCGCGCCCCTTCTCGAAGATCCTTTCGGACCACGCGACTGCCGACGCGTCAGGCGAAAGCGCGACTTCCTTCAGGTAGTGCGTCTGCACGAGGTCGTCGAGAATCGGTGCAGTCTGCGCGGTCGCGAGCGATGCGCGAAGGACAAGTGCGAGAGCAACGATCTTCATGGAGTGGCCCTATCATTCCACGGTCCCCGATCGCGTGCTGTCGGTGCGCCACAAACCCGAATCGATGTGGCAATCCCTGCGGCCGACGGTGCCTCGCCGTCGGGATGCGCATGCCGAGAGATCTCCCGTCGCGAATCATGCGCCGCGCCGTCGAATGCCGTTCCGAAGACACCGGCAGCTACATGATCGAGGTCGACTCAATCGCGTCCCGTTTAGCTGCACTTAGTATACCCCAGTAGGGTATATAGCTCGGGTGGGACACACCGCTCGTGATCGCGAGAAGCTGCTTCTCCGTATCAAAAAAATTCGCGGTCAGGTCGAGGGCATCCAGCGCACGCTCGAGGCAGATGAAGACTGCTTCGTGGTGCTTCAGACGGTAGCCGCGTGTCGTGGCGCGCTCACCGGGCTGATGACCGAGATCATCGATGGTCATGTCCGAGATCACATCCTCGCGCCTGAAGAAGAGCCGACCTTGGCGCAGCGCAAGGCTGCGGAGCAATTACTCGAGATCGTGAGGGCGTTCCTAAAGTGACGCCGGCCAGGGTGTTTTGGGCCAAGCACGGCGAGGCGACGACGACCGCCATCTGCGCAGCCTTCGTCGCGTGCGGGTTCGTGATCGACCGCCGGTTTGGTTCGTCGTGGTTGGTGACCGGCCTCTTCCTGATCGGTTACGTTGCCGGTGGCTACCGACAGGCGATCGAGGGCACCACGAAGCTGCTCGGCGAACGCGAGCTCGACGTCGACCTGCTCATGGTAGTCGCGGCCATCGGCGCCGCGGCCATCGGCTATTGGTTCGACGGCGCGTTGTTGATCTTCATCTTTGCCCTCAGCGGTACGCTCGAAGGGTATGCGAGCGCCCGGACCCAGCGCGATATCGAATCGTTGATCGCACTCAACCCGCAGGAAGCAACATTAATTCGGGAGCAAGGCGAAACCAGCGTCTCGATCGAGGCCCTTCGCGTCGGGGACGTAGTGGTGATCCGCCCAGGTGAACGGATGCCCGCCGATGGGCACGTCATCGAGGGCACGTCTTTCATCAATCAAGCATCGATCACCGGTGAAGCGACGCCTGTGGCAAAGCAACTCGGTGACGAGGTCTTTGCTGGGACCATCAACGGACAAGGCGGTCTGCGCGTCACGGTCTCCAAGCCCGCGGGGGAGACCGTTCTCGCACGGATCATCGAGATGGTGCGCGAGGCCCAAGAGCGCCGACCTGCCGCCCAGCTCTTCATCGAAAAGTTCGAGCGGATCTACGCGAACCTTGTCGTGCTCGGCGCTGTCGTGTTCGTGCTCGTCCCGATCTTCGTGCTGGGCTGGACGTTCGAGGCAGCCTGGTATCGCGCGATGGTGTTCTTGGTCGTCGCTTCGCCGTGCGCATTGGCGGCAAGCATGATGCCGGCGCTGCTCTCCGCGCTGTCGAACGGCGCACGCAATGGCGTGTTGTTCAAGGGCAGCACCTTCGTCGAAGCACTCGGCAAGGTTCGAGCGGTTGCATTCGATAAGACGGGAACGTTGACGACCGGTCGTGCGAGCGTCGTCGCAACGGTCGCGATGGGCGGCTTCGACGTCGCGACCCTCGTCGCACGCAGCGCAGCGACCGAGGCGATGTCCGAGCACCCGATCGGCCAGGCCATCGTCGCCGAGGCGCGACGCCACGGAGCGATCCTCGAGACTGCACGCGATTTTCAGGCGACCGTGGGAGTCGGTGCGCAGGCGACCATCGACGGCGTGAGGTGGCGCGTCGGCAAAGCTTCCCTGTTCACGACGATCTCGCCCGAGTTAGCGGCCGAGCACGCGAGCCGTCAACAAGCGGGCGATACGGTTGTCTTCGTCGGTGATGCGGTGGCGCACGGCCTGATCGTTCTGCGCGATACCGTGCGAATCAATGCGGCCGAGGCGGTCAACGAGCTGCGACGTCTCGGCGTCGAGCACATCGCGATCCTGACGGGAGACAACGAGGGAACCGCGCAGCTCGTCGCGGACGCGGTCGGCGCCGATGAGGTGCACGCGAACCTCTTGCCGGCAGACAAGGTCCGGATCGTCGAGCAAATGATGGCGCGGTACGGCTCGGTCGCGGTCGTGGGCGATGGCGTCAACGACGCGCCCGCTCTGGCGACTGCCACCGTTGGCATCGCGATGGGCGCAGGTGGAACCGACGTCGCGCTCGAGACCGCCGATGTCGTGCTCACGGCGGATGATATCGGCCGGATCCCGTATGCGATCCAGCTGGGCCGGCGCACGCTGCGGATCGTCAAGCAGAACGTCGTCGTCGCCATCGGCGTCATGGTGCTACTCGTATTCGCCGATGTACTGGGAAGAATCAGCCTGCCGGCCGGGGTTGTCGGGCACGAGGGCAGCACGCTCCTGGTCACCATCAGCGGATTGCGCCTGCTGTTCCAGCTCCGCTCGGTGTCGACAACGTTAGTCCCGTCCACGGGATTCTCGTCCGCAGCTACGCGCGCCGTGCAGGCGGACCGTCCGGGAACATCTTCGAGACCTGCAGACTCGCAACGTTGAGCGCAGCGTCGAATCGGCCGAAGGTCTTTTTCGCTGCGGCGACCAATCCTCGCGGTCCGTGGCGCGTGATGAACGACGCATCGACCGAGGTGCTGCTCACCAGCCAGGTCGCGAGCTCACTCACGATCGCGTCCCGGGTCCATCCCTTCTTGCGAGTCACGGTCTGCGGCCTCGCGATCGGTGGCTTGATCGAAGGAGCCAACACCTCGGGGACCCGCTTGGGTTTCGCCGTCCTCGCGATACGCGTTATCCGCCGAGGTGACGAAGCGATGCTTCGCCTGAGCCGGTCGAGCCGATATTCTAGCTCCTGACGGACGATCGAGCGGACGACATTGATGGCGAACTCATGAACCTGCTGTTCGAAGCTCGCGAACACCTCGGTCAGCGAGACCTGCTCAGCTCGGTTCCTCATCGGCCGGACCCTACCTTGCTAGCTGCGACCTTTCGAGATCGGTGCGGCACCTTTCTATCCATCGAGCAGCTCTCTTCGAGAGGCAATTGCACCGTCGACGTCAGGTCTGCGCCGCGCCGCGTGGAGGCAGCGAGTAGGTTGCGGTGGACTGCGCGACCAGCCATCCTGTCGCAGCGGCCTCGATCATGACCTCGACCACCGCGAGCTGACGGCCGAGCTTGAGCATCCGCGCTTTCGCGATCATCGCGTCGGGCGTGGGGCGGCGCATGAAGTTGATATTGAGGTTCGTCGTGACCGCGAGCGCGACGGGCCCGAGCATCGCGAGGATCAGGACGTAGGCCGCGGTGTCCGCCAACGTCATCAGCGTCGGGCCAGAGACCGTCCCGCCGGGTCGCAGATAGGCATCGCTGAAGGGGAGCCGGAGCCGGACCCAGTCGTCGCCGACCTCCTCGACCTGGCTGAACGCGTTGCCCCCGGGGAACTGCGCGGCGATGAAGGTCTCGAGCTCCTGGGCGGTCATGCGAGGCATCGACTTCGCATACCACCATCGCGTGATCGATGCTCTCGCACGGTTCGCAGGGGGTGCGCCTGACGTGGCGCTGCTCACGCTGCGTGAACCGTACCCATCGCTTCCCTGAGGACACGCTCGAGCACGTTTATTCCAATGGGCTTCGGAAGGAACGTAAAGGCACCGCTCTCCTTGGCTTGCGCCGCGACCGCGTCGGTCGCGCGGCCCGACATGACCACCGCGATGACATTGGGATAACGCTCGCGCAGCAAGCCACACAGCTCGAGCCCCGTCATTCCGGGCATCTCGACATCGGTCAAGACGACCACGGCCTCGGCACCCTGCCCGTCGAGCGCCTGCAGACATTCCGTACCCGAACCCGCCGTTCCGACCGTGAAACCCCGCTTCTGGAGGAGCGTTCCCAGGAGGTCGCGCGAATCTTGGTCGTCATCGACGACGAGCACCGTAGCCTTCACGACTTGACCCGCAGGCGCATCGCGAACCGTTACTGCGCGACGCATGCCAGTGTCATGCAGCGCCCGTGTGTCCGTTTGGCCTGTCGGAGAGCCCGATTCGCTCGCAGCGCGAGTTCGCGCGTTCCTTTATGGCGCATCAGCAAACGACGAGTTCTTCGTAGCGGCGGCACCGAGGAAGTTCGGCGTGCAAGCGTGTGTCCGGAAAGGCGCAAGGAATCTTGTTCGAACGCACCGCGCGTCTCGACAATTACCGCTCGGCTCGAGCCGGCCATTCGATGCGAAAGCTGGTGCCCTCGTCCGACGACGTGACAGTTGCCGCCCCACCGTGCGCGCGCGCGATTTCGCGAACGATGAACAGCCCCAGGCCCACGCTGCGAGGCGCGCCGGCTTCGGTACCGCGGGTCATCGGATCGAACATACTGGCTCGAAGCGCGTCGGGGATTTTTGAACCGTGGTTGTGTGCGGTGATGGAGCTGATGCCCTGCACGCTGGTGGTGACCGTGATCGGCGTATCCGGCGCGCCGTAGACAACCGCGTTGGAGATCAAGTTGCCGACGAGCTGGACGAGGCGACGCGCATCACCGTTGGTTTCGGAGGTCCCAGCGCGCCGATGGACGAGTGTTCTGTTCGGATACACCATCCGGAGCTCGTCGAGGCCCTCCGCGATCAATTCGTGCAGCTGGATCGGCGCGATCGCGACGCTGATACCACTACCGACCCGAGCGCTCGTAAAATCGAGGAGGTCGTCGATGAGCGCCGCGGCTCGCTTGGTCGAGCTGGCGATCCGATGGACCACGCGCTGTTGCGGTTCGTCGAGGCCTTGCACCGCGAGGAGATCCGCACCCAGCTGGATCGCATTGAGCGGGTTCCGCAGGTCGTGGCTCACGATACCCATCATCTGCTCGGCGAAGGCCGCGCGATCGTTGGATGCCTCGTGCATCTGTTCGAGCTCCGCGATCAAGCCCTCGAGCCGCGCCCGCGATCGAAGGAGCTCCTGCTCGTAGCGGTCGCGATCGCGCGCGACATACGCAGCGATGTCGTGAACGATGGTTCCGGCGCCATCGTCGTGCCTGATCGCGTTGATCACCATCGGAATCACCTCGCCACCGGCCACCACCTCGAGCTTCACCTCCGAGATCGAGCCCTGCATGCGAAGAAGAGGCGCCCAATGCGTGTGGTGGAAGATCTTGCCTCCCATCGTGAGCAACTCCTGGAACCTCCGCCCGACGAGTAGTTCGGGCGTCAGGCTCACCCAGCGCGTGAACGTGCGGTTTGCCCTGCAGATCGTTCCGTCATCTAGGGTCCGCAGCAGGCCGCAGGGAAGTGTATCGAGATCGATCTCCACGTCGGGTAACGGGTTAGAGCTGTTCTCGAACGAGGAATGCGTCGATCGCATTCGCACATGCGCTCGGACTACTCAGATGCGGGCAATGGCCGACGTTGTCGACGATCGTCAACGTGCTGCGGGGAAGCACGCGATGCATGTACTCGCCGACGGTGACCGGCGCGATCAGATCCTCGGTGGACTGCAGGAGCAAGGTCGGCGCTGCGAGCGCGGCCAGCTCGGTGCGAACATCGGAGAGAAACGTGACCCGCGCGAACTGCTTCGCGATCTCCGGATCTGTCCGACAAAAGCTGTTGGTCAGCTCCACGCCGAGCTCTGGCTGCTCGGGCGCGCCCATGATCGCAGGTGCCATCGTGCTCGACCAGCCGAGGAAATTGCTCTCGAGCGTGTGTAACAGGCTATCGATATCGGCCCGCGTGAAGCCACCGATGTAGTCGCCGTCGTTGATATAACAGGGCGACGGACCGATCATGACCTGCGCGGCGAACTTCTCGGGCGCCGCGACGTTCGCGAGGGTACCGATCATCGCGCTGACGGAGTGACCGACGAACACGGTCGGGCCCTTGCCGAACTCGTCTACCAGCTCGACGATATCGCGTGCGTAACCGTGGAGCGAATCGTACTTGTCGCGATCGTAAGCGGAGAGATCCGAGGCGCCGCCGCCAACCAGGTCGAACAACACGACGCGGTACCGCTTGGCATACTCCGGCGCCAGGAAACGCCACATATTTTGGTCGCAGCCGAACCCGTGTGCGAAGAAGAACGTCGCTGGTCCGTCACCGATGACCGACACGTTGTTGCGGCGTTGCAGGGACACGGTGCGCAGCATAATCGCGGCTGGAGCGCGATGCCACGGCCACCGGGGGGATGATCAATCTCACCGGATCTACGTAGATCACCTCATATCGAAGGTTGTTAGGGCGAGGTACTCGATAGGGGTGTCTGAGCTCGGGTCTCACCTCCCGACACAGGTCAGACCACCAGGTCGGGGCGTATCGGGGATTCGGTACAGCACATGTCCAACCTGTTGACCTGGTTCGAATGAAAAACCTGCCAGCTGGCGATGCAAAGAACGGACCCATCTAGCCATGACGCTGATCATTACTCATTCGGGCCAAACCGGGGTGGAGCGCGGTGCTGACCGTGCCGCACGCATGATCGACATCCCCGTCGAAGGCATTTGTGCGTTTGAAGGTCGTGACGAGATCGCGTCGCTGCCACCGGAGATCGCCGCCGACCTGCGACCCTGTCCTCGCAAAGGCGCGCGCCAGGCACTCACCGCGACCCTCACCGTATCGAATGCCCTCGTGATCGCGGTTCCAAATGCGGAGGCCGCGAACACCGTCATCGGCATCGAGCCACTTCGCCGCTTCGCGCGCGCCAAGGGGATCCCGCTCTGGATCGTCGATCCGATTTCAAACCTCGACGAGGTCGCGAGGGAAGCACGGCGCCTCGCCGGACATCGCGACACGCTGCGGGTGATGATCACGGGCCCGCGGTCCACGCGCTGGCGCGATGGCGAACGGTTCGGTTTTCGTGTCGTGGGAACCCTGGCGGATGTAGCCGCCCCCGACGTAACTTACGAACGTAGTTCGTCGAGGTCTATGCTCGAACCCGGTTTGTAAGCTGGGCGTGCGGTTGTCGGGAGGTCGCTGTCTCCTTATCAGCGCTGCCGGCTCGCCGGGTCCGCTAATCGGAACGACTGACCCACATTAGCCCTCCCGTTAGCCCTCCGCCGCGACCTCGCGCACCGTGGGCCGGCGATACACGACGTGGACGTGCTCGAGATACCAACCGAGCTCGTCGAGCGTGCGCAGCGCTTCCGCGCGCTCCGACGTTTGTTCGAGGCGCTCGCCGAGCGCGGACAGGTCGTCGAACCCGAAGGTTCCACCGGAGCCTTTGAGCTTGTGCCCGATCGCGCGGACGGCGCCGAGGTCATTGGCGTGGGCCGCGTGACGCAACTGTTCGATCTCGGTCCGGCGATGCTCGAGAAACCCGGGGATATGCAGCGCCAGGTAGGGGTCGACGCACACGATCGGGCAGACCGGCCAGGGTCGCCGCGTGACCACCACGTGTGCGGGTGCGCTTACGTCCGCGCGCCAGCAATTGCGACCGTCGCGCTTCGCGCGAAACAACGCGCCATCCGCGGCGCTCACGAGGTCGGCGGCCGGGCGATCGACAGCGGGCGCGAGCGTCGCGACGCCGCAGCTGATCGTGACGACCTTCGCGGTCCGTGACCCCGCGTGAGGCAGCCCGAGCTCCTCCACCGCGGCGCGCAGGCGTTCGGCAACGACACACGCGCCAGCCGCCGCGGTATCGGGTAGCAGCGCGACAAACTCCTCGCCGCCGTAGCGCGCCAGCATATCCGAGGGACGGCGCAAGCAATTCGCCATTGCGTTGGAGACATCTTTGAGACACGAGTCGCCACCAACATGCGAGTAGTGCTCGTTGAACGCGTGAAACTCGTCGACGTCGGCGATCACGAGCGACAGCGGCGAGCCCTGGCGCAACGCCCGGATCCACTCGCGCGCGAGCAGGTCATCGAAATGCCCACGATTCGCAACGCCGGTCAGCGCATCGATACAGACCGCGCGCTCGAGCTGCCGCGCGGAGATCTCGAGGCTGCGATTGCGGGCCGCGAGCTCCTCGTCGCGGATCCGTCGAACCACCCGTTCAGAGCGCAGGCGTAACGCCGAGCGCACCCGCGCGCCCAGTTCGCCCAGTCGAAACGGTTTGGCGACAAAGTCCTCGGCACCTGCCTCGAACGCGATCTCGACGACCGAGTCGTCGTTGCGCGCCGTGATGATCACGATGGGCACGGTCGGCAAGAGATCCGATAAAGCACGACAGACGTCGAGGCCATCCATGTCGGGGAGTCCGAGGTCCAGCAACACTAGGTCTGGGGCGAAACCGGCCGCGGCTGCGATGGCCGCAGCCCCGGAACCCACAAACCGGAGGTCGCTGCAACCCACCTGATGGAGGACCTCCTCGATCAACGGCAGCAACGAGTGGTCGTCTTCGATCACGAGCGTGCGGTTCGATGCATTCATGGGAGCGGTGTGCGGTTTCGCCACGATCCGCACCTTGTTGTACTGCACACCATGCGCCAACTGAGCCTGCTCGATGCGGGCGTCCACCGGTGCGGTCGACCGCGCTGCCGCGCATGGTCACCGGCTGACCTGCCGAACTGATCGTTGAACCGCATGAACCGGTCGAGATCGATCACCATAGCGTTCGCCGGCCGTGCGATGCGGCTGTGGAATGCAGGGGTCTCGCGGACGATGGACTCGCTGGTGTGGAGCCGGTGTATTCTGAGGCAGACGCGTGAAGCCCGACGATCCAGATCGCGACACGATGGTCGACGCCAAGCGCACCCGGCTCGGCGTGGTCGCGCGTACGACCGATCCACGCGACAAGGACCTCGTCGGCACCATGTTCGGCGGCTACCTCGTCGCTGGCGAGCTCGGCGGCGGTGCGATGGGCCTGGTCTACCGCGCGTCACACCTCGATACCAATCGCGTGGTCGCGCTCAAGACCCTTCGCGCCCAACTGATGGACGACGCCACGACCGTCGCACGATTCAAACGCGAGGCGCGGCTCGCATCGCGGTTGGGGCATCCGCACATCGGCGGCGTGCTCGAGCTCGTCGAGGCGCAAGGTCGGTATGCGCTCGCGCTCGAGCTCGTCGAGGGAGAACCGCTGACGTCGTTGATGACCATGCCGATGCTGGCCGCGCGGGTGCTCGCGATCGCGGGTCAGTTGTTGCGCGGGCTCGAACACGCGCACGCGATGGGGCTCGTACATCGCGATCTCAAGCCAGCCAACGTGCTCGTCGAGTGGCGCAATGGTCGCGATCACGCGCGCATCATCGATTTCGGCATCGCGATCGCGCGCGACGGCGGCCCGGAGACGACCGCGCGCCTCACCGGCGCCGGCACGATCGTCGGCACGCCGGCATACATGGCGCCCGAGCAAGCGCGCGGCGACGATGTCGACGGGCGCACGGACCTCTACGCACTCGGCACGATGATGTTCGAAATGATCACGGGGGTGCTGCCGTTCGAGGGCAAGCCGATCGACATGCTGGCCGCGAAGCTCAAGCGCGATGTGCCAGCGATTTCAGACGTCGCGCCCGCGCTGATCGTCGATCCGCTGGTCGAGCGATTCGTGCGCAAGCTGCTCGAGCGCAAGATCGAACGCCGCTTCGCGAGCGCCCGCGCCGCGTTGACAGTGCTCGCCTTGCTGCAGACCGATCGCGCGGCCGCCAGCTCGGCGCTCGGGATCACCGACGTCGAAGCCGCGCTGGCGCTGATCTCGCTGCCGAAGCGGCCACCCCGCTAGTCGTTTTCTGCTTGAAGACCGCGAACGGCTAGCAGCTCGCCCTACGACGATGCCAAGCTGGCCGCGCTGACGAAGATTTCAGCGAGCCTGCGCGCCGCGCACAGAGGTCTAGTTGCGACGCACGCAGCAGTCAGTCCCGGTCCACTTCGTCCCCTTGCCCACGCACGTATCTGCGGAGCCGGCGGCGCACGAGAATGTCGAGGGCACGCAGCACTGGGCACCGGTCCAGACCCCGCTCGAGGCCTGGCACGCATCGATGGTTCCGCTCGTGCACGTTGCACCGCCGGAGAAACAACACTGCGCGCCGGTCCAGCCGCCGCTCTCGTGCTTGCACTGTTTGTTCGTGCCGGCGACGCACGTCATCAGCGATGGGAAGCAGCACTTCGAGCCCGACCACTTTGCATCGAGGACCGTCGTACACTCTTCTTTGGTGCCGGCGACGCAGATCGCGCTGCTCGTCTCGAGGGCGGCCGGATCGAGCTTCTTGGGCTCATCCTTGGCACCGCAACCGGCGACGAAGAGGATCAAGAACGGAGGCCTCATGCGCCGCATCGTCGCATCCCGGCCGGCGTAAGCAAAGCTCAGTAAGCCCTCGCCACGCCATCGGCGGGAGTTAGTTGCGCAACCGCACCGTGATGTTGTGCGGTCGGCGCGAATCGCACTCGTCGGGATGATTGCCCAGCACCTCGCGCCAGACATCGCGGATGCGGGTACCGGTCCGCACGGTGCGAGTGCACTCAACACCCTCGAGAAAGCCATCGCCACCGTCGAGCACGAAATCGGGGACTACGAGCCACACGGGCTCGATGCCCGATCCCGGCTGGATCTCACCCGCGAGCTCCATGCGGACGAGAGATGGCGACCCATTGTCCGCGTGAGCGATCGTGATCTGCGCGCCCGCGAGCGCGAACGGGAGATGCTTCCAGGCCGAAGGATTGGCGAGTGCGTTGTGCATGATGCGCAGCAGTCCATCGCGCGTCGTCGCGCAGGCCCCGAGCGTGATCTCGAACGGAAAGGTCCGGAACAAGTCTTCGAAGCGAACCTCTCCCTTGTGGAGCGGGGCCCGCAGCGCTCCGGCATTGATGAGCGCGACGACCGGAACCTCGGGAGGCGGCGACGTCACCTTGGCGTTCGCCGCCATCGCGGCTGCCACCTGCTCTGCCCCCGCCGTGCCATCGACCGCTTGCATCGGACACTCGCGCGGTAGCGTCGTCACGGAGGCATCACCGCTTGCCTTGACCGCGGCAAGCCACGGCGCGGTGCGCGCTGCCACGCTGCGGCCGAGCTCGGTCCGGGGCGGCAATGCAGCGAGCACCGCGATCCGCTCGATCGAGAGTAGATCGAGCGCGTGGTTGTTGCGACAGAATCGGATCCGGGCGAGCCCGAGACCCTGACGATCGCTGGAGACCACCGGAATGCCATCGATCCGACCGAGCATCCAGGCATGGCGGTGACCGGCAATGATCACGTCCGGTCGATCCTTGCCGAGCGCGGCGACGAGTGATGCCAGCTCGCCGTGCAGCGGCTCGTCCGACGAGGCTGCCTGGTCCAACGATTGAGGCAGCACGCCGTCGAGGCTCGCATGCGCCAAGAGGATCACCGGCGATGCACCGGTCGCACGCAACGTGCGAATCTCCGCCGCGACCGAGGCAGCGGCGTGGCTGATGAAATCGAGATCGTCGACGTTTGCACGTGACGTGGTCACCGCCGTCTCGGTCGTCGTGTAGCCGACGACACCGACGTCGAACCCAGCGCGCCGCACGTGCGTCGACGGGGCGAAGTCAGGCCAGCCGGGCGAGGCGCCGTTCCGAAGATGAATATTTGCGGACAGAAACGGGAACGAGGCGGAGGTCATGCGCGCGCGCAGCGCGCCTCGCTTGCCGAGCGGCCCGGAGTCGCCCGCGTCGGGCGCGGCGGTCAGCACCGTGTAGCCGACGGGACCGAAATCGAATTCGTGGTTACCGACGGCCACGGCGTCCACGCCGATCGCGCGATACGCCTCGATGATCGGAGCACCTTCGGCGAGGGTGGATTCGAGCGAGCCAGTGAACAGATCGCCGGCATCGAGGAGCACGACGATGTCCTTCGTGGCGCGCAGATCGGCGATCGAGTCGGCGAGCGCGATCACGCCGCCCGCCGGCACGGTGCCGGTATCGACCCACAGCTCGACCGGCTGGATCTGACCGTGGAGGTCATTCCATGCACCGATGGAGAGACAAGGTCCGTCAGACTCCGACTGCGTGTGGGCCGAGGCGCCGCACGCAGTCGCCAAGAGGAGGAGCGCCTTAACGCGCAACCCTGCGACTCACGATCGCGCGATAGCCGACGAGCAGGATCACCGCGCCGACGATCGACGCGATAAATCCCGCGCCTTCGTTTGGCTGGTACCAGCCCGCCGAGCGTCCGATGAGGTCGGCGACGAACGACCCCAGGATGCCGAGCGCGATCGTGATGATGACACCGCCTGGATCCTTGCCCGGCATGACGAGCTTCGCAAGCGCCCCGACGATAAGACCGATGAGGAGAACCCAGATGATGTGCATACATGGGCGCATTGCGCGGTTTGTGCCAGCGTCTGGACCGCTTCTGGCTGCGCAGTCATCGCACGATCGTCTCCAGCGCGAGCGAAAACGCACATTAGATGGCGTTAGAACGCTCGGCGGGCGGAGAGGCACGGTTCGAGTTCCGGGATAGACGATTTGACGCTTCGGTTGCTGCCGCCGAGTGACGAGAACGGTCACAGGGATAGGCGCCCAGCGGATCGTTGCTGCCGCGCTCGCTCATCGAGGCTTCCGCGCCGCCTTGATCAGGCCATGAATCTCGTCGAGCTCGCCGACCGAGCCGAGCATGACTCCGGAGATTTCGATCACCCCATTGGCGTGGTCGATCTTGAGCACGCGATGGAACCCCGGAGCGCCCGTGAGCTCGAGCTTCTTGATTTCTTTGTACGACACGGTGACGCCGCCATCCGGCATGACGAGCTCTTTTTCCGCCACCACGATCGTGCGCTTGCCGCGGACGCGCACGAGAGCTTCGCGCACCATGGCGATCGCGAGGAAGATCGCGATCGAGCCCACGATGACGCAGACGATGCGGAGCGTACCGCTCGCCGCGACCGCCAGCATCACCATCTCGGCCGCGACCGCGATGAACACCGCCGCGAGCGGCGCGGTCACGACGAGGCGAGCCCCGTATCGAAAGCTTCGTTTGCCGCGCATGACTTCGTTCGCATCATAAAGCCGTTGATCAAGTCCACCCATGCGCTATCGTGGGTTCCTGATCGTTCACGCGCTGTTCGATCCTCCCTAGCTCCACGCGCTGCGCCGCTGATTGCTCGGTATGCGAGACGCTCACCACCCTCATGGTGCACGCGCCTGACCCGGCGCGCTGGTCAATGGCTCAGTGGAGCGATCGTCGCGACGGCGACCGGAATCCGATGACGACGCCGTGCGAGGCGCCGGAGGCCGAGGCTGGCTGGCACGAGGAACAGCAACCACGGCAGGAGGGCGACTCCGTTGATCAGCATGCATGATGCGACGTCGCGCAGGGCATCGATCGAGCTGTGAAAGGATTCCGAGGTCTTCGAGCCGAGCGTCTTGTTCGGCACGGGCGTGATCGCGACCACCGCAGTTTTCTGCGCGATCGAAACCATCAGCGTCGACAACGAGACTTGATCACCCCACTGCTTCAAGTGACCCTGGAAGCTCTCGATCTCGCCGCGCACGCGTGCGAGCTCACGCTCGACGGTGAGGATCTGGTCGAGCGTGCCGTTCTTCGCGGTGGCGAGCTCGAGCAAGCGCTTCTCGAGTTGCTGTGCGCTCGCGAGCTGCGCCTCGGTATCGACGAACTGATCGGTGATGTCGGCCGCGTTCGTGGACTCGTTCGTCACGTCGCCGATCTGATGAAGCGTGGGCAGCAGCGACGTGAAGGCATCGGCAGGCACGCGGATGACGAACACCGCGGTGTTGCTATTGCCGTGGAGCTCGACCTGCGTCGAATCGATGTAACCACCGGCGCCTTGCACCAAGGCTTCGAGTTTCGCGCGCGAGGCATCGACCGAATCGACCGCGAGCTCGATCCGGCCCGTGCGGATCACCTTGCGCGTATCGACGTGCTTCCTCGCGACACCGGCCGGACCCTTGGCTTGGTCACCGCCAGCCGCCGAGCTTGCACTCGCCTTGGCCTCCGTGTGTGCGACGGCGGCGGCGGCGGGGGCCATATCTCCCGACTTCTTGGCACACCCATTGAGAGCGAATGCAGCGAGCAAGGCAGCCGTCGTGGTCTTCATGGACCATCACAACGCGTGAGAGTCTCCGACGAGTCGCACTCCTTCGTCGCGAGATGTCGCGATGTAGCGACGATCCCGAGTCCGACAAGCGTTACCGAGACTTGCGACCTGCTGCGCGGCCTTCCCACTCGCGGTGCTGCACGTCACGCTCGAGCTCGTGCATCGGTGCGCGTGCCTGTCACCACGGGCAGGTCACCGTACCGTGTCATCACGCGGGCGAGCGCTACGTCACGATCGAAGGAACGGATCAGCGCCGCGCTCTCTCCGCGATCAAAATCAGGATGGGACGCGCCGAAGTCACCGTCGACAAGCGCGGGCAGCTTCTGATAGACCCGCGCGCGCTGGTCGGCGACGCCCGGTTCAAATACTTCGGCGTCGGTGTTGCCAGTCCGCTCGCAATGGTCCGCCGCTCGGTACGATCTGGAGCGTCGTTGCCCTCGCGTGATCGGTAGTACTGTCGCGCACCCTGTCCATGGACGCCGCGCCACCGACCCATCGCCCACCACCGCCGTGGCTGTTCCTGTTCACCTGCATTCCGTTCGGCGTCGCTGGCACGTTCTCCGGCGTGCTGATGCCGTACCTCGCGAAGCGCGCGCATTTCGATCTCGACTCGATCGGGTGGTTCGTCACGCTCCTGTTCATCCCGAGCTTCTTGCAGTTCCTGTATGCGCCCGTTGTCGATTTCGGTCCGCGCCGCAAGTACTGGCTGATCTTGCTCTCGTTCCTCGCGGCGCTGTCGCTGTTCGGCGCGCTGCAGATGCCGCTTCCGGCCAATCGGAATGCCTTTCTCGCCTTTGCGTTTGCAGCGCAGGTGTTCGCCGGTTTGATCAGTAGTGCCAACGGCGGCCTCATGGCGACGCTCCTCACCGACGCACAACGCGGCAAAGCCGGCTTCTGGTACAACACCGGCAACCTCGCAGCCGGCGGTATCGCCACCGCGATCGCGATCTATCTTACCGGCCACGGCTACAGTGACACCACGGTCGGCCTCGTCGTCGCCACGCTGATGTTTGTGCCGTCGCTCAGTGCTCTAGCGCTCGACGAGCCGATGCGCGTGAAGACGCACAGCCTCGCAGCCGCGCTCGCGAACCTGATACGAGAGATCGGAGACATCCTGCTCACGAGCGCGGGGCTTACCGGCCTGCTCCTGTGCTTGTCGCCGGTCGGGACCGCGGCGCTCACCAACTTTTTCAGCGGCATCGCTTCGAACTACGTCGCGCACGATATTGCGGCCGACCTCGCAAAGCTGTCGAAGGTAGCCGCAGACAAACTGCTCGACGAGAAGGTCTCCGATCTCGTCGCGTTCGTCAGCGGCCCCGTCGGCCTCGTTCTGATGGCGGTCGGTGCCTTCATCGGTGGCTTCCTCTGCGATCGGACGAATCGCCGCGCGATGTACCTGTTGTCGGGCGTGCTCACGGCGATCGTCGGCATCGGGATGGCTATCTCCCCCCCATCACAGTTGACGTTCATCATTGGCGCGCTGGCCTACGCGCTCGTCACGGGATTTTGTTACGCCGCGTTCACCGCGACCGTGCTCGAGACGATCGGCACCGGCAGCAAGTCCGCGTCGACTCGCTACTCGCTGTTCACTGCCGCGGGCAATGCCGCGATCGCGTACACCGGCCTCGTCGATACGCGCTTCGAAAAGCATCACGGTGTTGCAGGCGTTGTCGGCAGCGATGCCGCGCTCAACATCATCGGCGTGGTCGTCCTCGGCTTCGTGTTCTGGCGCCTCGGCTCGTTCGGCAAGACCAAGCACGTCGCCACCGCAGGCTAACTAACTGACGAGCGGGTTCGCTCCACGAGCGTCCACGCACTCAAACGGCGCTCGCTATCCCCGCGGTGCCATCTCGTACGCTGCTCATCACTTGCGAATGTGATGCACCGCGATCATCGGCCAGCAGGTCGTGCAACGCCGGCCGCGATACTTGTGACCACTCGAACACAATCGCCAGCCATCCAGCTTGATCATACGTGACCAGGCCAATCCAATTCGCGTGCCCGTGCCTGGCCCGGAGGTTGCTCGTCGCAACAACATGGATTTATGGCCGATGCGTACCCAGGGCGTGTATTACATCGCGAGTGGATTGTGGCCCGTCGTCGCGATCGGCCATTACATGCGTGCGACCGGGCAAGAAAGTCACGGTGCGGTGGCGCAGGTGCTGGGAGGTGTTCTCGCCGGGCTCGGCGTAGCGCTGGTAGCGGGGCTGGTGCCACCTCGTGCGCGAACGTGGGTCGGTGCAGGTACGGCGATCGCGCTCGGTGCCGGAGGCACTTACTTCGCGGTTCGCGGTAAAGGACTTCCGGTGAACCTCACGGATTCGCTGGTGCAGGCCGCCTTCGCGGTGTCATGGCTCGCGAATCGCTCGCGCTGAACGGATCTCGACGACGATCGCGAGTCCGCACCGAAAGCGTGGGAGAGCGGCCGCGACTTTTACCGCCAGTATGACTACTGGTTCGACCCGAGCTGAGCGGTTCGCGTGAGCTTGCCGCGCAAGAACGCCATCACCGGCTTCTCGAAGTACAGATGGATCAATACCGCGAGCGCACTCGTGAGTGCGAGCAAGAACGCGATCAGCGGGACCACCATGTACGGTCCGAGATCGCGCTTGCCGACGACGACACGCAGCACGGTGTAGATGATGTACGGGTGGATCAAGTAGACGATGTAGCTCGCCTCGCCCACGAGGAAGATCAGCTTGTTGTTGGTCGTGAAGCCGTAGTGCTTCTCGATCAGTAGCGCGCTGAGCACCAGCACGAACGACGGTACGCCCGCGACGAGCACTCGATAGTAGTCGAACCAGCGGTACTCGCCGTAGCCGATGAACGCGAGCGATGCGACGACCAGTAACAGCAGCACCGCCCTCGGGGGCTTCAGCGCATCGATCGAGAACAGGTAGAACACGGCGATGCCGAAGCCGAACTCGAGCACGATCGGCCGCGCCCAAAACGTGAGGATCGCGTTGTCGATGCCGGCGAGGTGAATCACCGCGCAATACACCGCGATCAGGACCGCGCAGATCATCGGCGAGCGTTTCTGATCGATTTGCAGCGCGAGCGCGAACCAGAGGTAGAAGAACATCTCGAAGTTCAGCGACCAGCCGAGCACCAGCGTCGGGAATTGTTCGCCATGCGGAGGCATGCGCGGGATGAACGCGAGCGAGGCACCGAGCTGCTTCCAATCAGCTTGCGTGGTGTGAAGGAGGCCTGGCTTGACGAGCACGATCGCGAATACGAACAAGGTGGCGGCCCAGTAGAACGGCACCACGCGAACCACGCGCCGCACCAGGAATTGATCGGGCTTCTTCGAGCCGATGTACGCGATGATGAAGCCGCTGATCACGAAGAACACGTCGACCCCGCGGCTCCCGATATTCGCCTCGAGGTCGAGGCCCGCCTCCGAGGTGATATGGTAGTAGACGACGCCGAGCGCAGCGATCACGCGCAGGACGTGGAGGTTGTACAACATCGTCGCGGCGAGCTTATCACCGTGCAGACCACCGCTCGATTTGTGATCTAGGATGGCGCATGGTTTCGAGCTTCACGCACCGCGGTCGTCGTGTGGCCTATCGCGAATACGGCACCGGCGCGCGCGCGATCGTGATGACCCACGGCCTCCTGATGGACAGCCGGATGTATGCGCGGCTCGCACCATCACTGGCTCGCTTCGGTCACCGCGTGATCACACCGGATATGCTCGGCCACGGCGAGTCCGATCAACCGCACGACATGATCGCGTATTCGATGCAGCAGTACGGCGAGGACGTGATCGCGCTGCTCGATTATCTCGGCATCGAGCAGGCCGTCGTCGGTGGCACTTCGCTCGGCGCGAACGTCGCGCTCGAGACCGCGGTGCTCGCCCCCGAGCGCGTGCGTGCACTCGTGCTCGAGATGCCGGTGCTCGAGAATGCGCTGCCTGCCGCCGCCGCCGCATTCGTGCCTCTCGCCCTCGCGCTGCGTGTCAGCCACCGTTCGATGGCCGTGGTCGCAAAGATCATGCGCCGCGTTCCGCGTTCGCACCTGCTCGTCGATACGATGATCGATTTCCTGCGTCGCGATCCGGTCGCCTCGCTCGCGGTGCTCGATGGCTTGATTTTTGGCCGGGTCGCGCCGCCGATCGAGGCGCGGCGTGCCCTCGCGCAACCCACGCTGGTGATCGGCCATCCGTCCGATCCGATTCACCCGTTCAGCGATTCCGATCGGATCGCACGCGAGCTTGCCGATACGCACCTTGTGACCGCGAGCTCGATTGCCGAGTGGCGCATTCGCCCATCGCGGCTCGATTCCGAGCTCCGCGCCTTTCTCGACGGGGTCTGGGCGTAGACCTTACTTCTTCGTGGGCGCGGCCGGAGCCGCCGTCGGCTTGCTTGCGGCTGCGAAGATGCCCGACAAGGTCCGACGCGACTACCAGTCGGTCGAGAGCGCGGCATCGGGCGCTGGGTCGGTCACGATGTCGAAGCCTTGGCTGTACATCGACCAGTGCAGCGGTGTGTGGAGATCGAGGTTGCCCGCGGTGACGAGCGGTCCCCACATCGTGTCGGCGCGACCGACCGATCCGTCGCTGGCGTGACCCGAATCGGCGAGGATCGAAGCGCGATACGCGGCGACAAAGGCATTCAGATACGTGACCTCGTCGCCGCCCAGGGCGGGCGTCATCGCGACGTGCTTTGCGGCCGCGACATCGTGGGTGAGGCTCGGAGTGCCGCCGTAGCCATTCAAGATCGAATCGTCAACGTAGAGCGCCTGGCCGAGGACGCCAAGCCCGTCGGCTTGCGCGAGCTCGCGCGCGGGATCGAACGCGGTGACATCGAAATCATGTTGCTGCGCGTTCTCGAACATCCCGTCGGCGGCGGCCGTCGCCCAGTCGTTGCAGAACGATCCGACTGCATCGATTGCGGTGTGGCTACCGGTACCGGCGTTGGCCGCGTTCTGCAGCGCCGTGGTGTACTTCTTCAGCACGTTCGTTGCTACGGCGGTGTTGTAGTAGAGGACCACGCCGAGCACGCCGGGACCGTCGTCGGTGGTCGCGCCGGCCGAGTTGGTGGTGAAGCCGGCGATACCGGTGGTATAGCCGCGGCCATCGTGGATGTCTTGGCAGTACGGATAGGCGGTCGTCCAAGCGAGCGCGGATTGCTCCGCCGAGTTGACCATCTCGAGGAAGATCTGCTTTTTTACAGGAGTCGCGAGGGTCGCCGCCGGCGTCGCGGCGTCGTCGACCCGAGAATCGAGCTGCGAGCGCGCGTCGATGGAAAGAGCCGAGCTGCTATGGCAACCGAAGAGTACGAACGCGAGCAGGATCTTCACCGCGCCAGGATAGCCGAAGCCACCGACGCCCTCTCGACAAATCCGGTACGTACGAGATTGCTCGCGTAATCTCGATGACTTGGTGTCGATGACGACGACAACGTCGTGACATGCCTCGTCAGTACGTTCGTAGTGACCGATGGTTCACCGACGTACGCGACGATCCGAGCTCGATCGCCGCCGTCCAAACGATCGTACGGACGAATCGCTTCAAACGATTGCGTCCACAGTTGCGGGGGAAGTGATCGAAGTTGCCCGAGCAGGTAGCGCACGAACCGGATTTGTTAACAGGTTCGCACGTACGAGCGCACGAAGCCGGCGTCGCGGCGAGCGCAGTTTCGTTTCGCTCCCGCGCCTCGAGCGGGCTCTCATGCGTTTCAATGAGTCCCGTGATGAACGTGCTACGCCTCGAGCGGCTCCCGGGCCACCGTTTCAAGGCGGTTCACCCCAGACTGCGTAGCCTCGATCACGGTAACGAGCTCTTCACAATCATCCGGTTGCACGCGACCGCATTGAGGCGTGACATGCAGCGAAATGCGACGAGGAATAGCAGTTGTCGTACTCCTCGCGTTTCAGATCGCGCACGCGGACGACGCGCCTCCGATTCCCGAGCCCGCTGCAGAGCCCGCCGTTCCAGCACCCACCGTTCCAGCACCCGAGGTGTACACGCCGCCCAAAGTGGTGACTCCGCCCGTTGTCGAGCCGCTCCAGCCGATCCGTCTGAGAGAAGATCACCGGGTCGCTGCGGGTCTCACACTCGCGGGCGCGTACACGTTGTTCGGCGGCTGGATGTACCTGGCGTGGTACCGCCAGCACAAACCGCTCTCGCAATTCAAGTGGGGCGGCGACGACGAGAAGTGCACATCGACCCTCTCCCGCTGCGGGCTGATCGGCTGGGCGGGTGATACGACGTACGCTGGCGGCGAGGACAAGTTCGGTCACGCGTGGTCGACGATGGCGCTCGCGCGCGGCGGCGCCGAGCTGCTGTACCAGTGGGGTGGCTTCAATCGCACGACCTCGATGCTCGTGGGCACCGGGCTCGCCGAGCTGCTGTTCATCGGCGTCGAAGTTCGCGATGGCTTCTTCTTCGAGTTTTCCTTCAGCGATCTCGGTGGCGACACGGTCGGTGCTCTCGCCGCGCTCGCGCTCATGCAGTGGCCGCGGCTCGACGAGATGTTCGACTTTCGCGTCCAGTACTTCCCGAGCGATATCTATCTGCGCAAGCTGAGCGGGAGCTCGCCCTGCCCGACCGGTGGTTGTTCGCGCTGGAACATCGCCGAGGATTACTCCGGTCAGACCTACTTGCTCGCATTTCACCTGAGCTCGATCCACGCGCTGCGCGACATGGAGTACGGCACGTTCTCCCGCTTCGTCGATCTGACGCTCGGCTTCGATACGCGCAACTACAAGCCGCCCCTGGATGCGAGCTCGACGGCGGTGCCAAAGCAGCAGATGTTCATCGGCGTCTCGCTGAACGCGCAAGGCGTATTCGACTGGCTGCTCGACGATCATCACAAGACGGCCAAGAAGATCACACACGGCATGTTCGAGATATTCAACCTCCCGTTCACGTCGCTGCCGGTGCTCGAGCACGACCACTCGCCCACCGGGACGGTGATGGGAGGCGGCGCCTGACGCTAGATGCCGGCTGCAAGTCGGTGAATCACTAGCGGGCTGTCCATTCGATCGGACTTGCAGCCTTCGACGTGTCCAAAATTTGTGACTGCCGGCGAACCTCGCCGACCAGGCAGGCCCAGCTCTTGGAGGTTCGACGGCACGCCAGATTTAACGCGACTCAGCATTTTCGACTCAAGTCTGTCACAGGAATTAACTCATTTCGTCACACGACGGATCGACCCTGGAACAAATGTACTCGGACTCCCCGAGAACGCTGGGGAAATACCGCCTGATCGCGGAGATTGCTCGCGGCGGGATGGGCATCGTCTATCTGGCAATGTTGCAGGGGCCTTCGGGTTTCTCGAAGTTGCTGGTCGTCAAAGAGCTCCAACCAGAGCTCGTCGAAGAGCCGGCGTTTCTCGAAATGTTTCTCGAGGAAGCGCGCCTCGCTGCGCGTTTGAATCACTCGAACGTCGTGCAGACGAATGAAGTCGGCAACGACGGCAATCGCTACTACATGGCGATGGACTATCTCGATGGCCGCGGTCTCGAGCGTGTGCGTCGAAGAGCGCGTCACGTCAGCAAGCCACTCTCGCTCGCACTGCAAGTTCGCGTGTTGTGTGACGTGCTCGCGGGGCTCGAGTACGCTCACAACTTCGCCGATTTCGACGGCACGGCACTCGGCATCGTCCATCGCGATGTCAGCCCGCAGAACATCTTCATCACGTTCGAAGGCCAGGTGAAGCTGCTCGATTTCGGCATCGCGAAGACGATCGACTCGACGAACGAGACACGTGCGGGCGTGCTCAAGGGCAAGCTCAGCTACATGGCGCCCGAGCAGGCGCGTGGCGAACGCGTCGACGCGCGCGCCGACGTGTTCGCCGTCGGCGTCGTGCTGTGGGAGGCATTGACTGGCAAGCAACTGCGTGCCGGGCAGACCGAGCACCAGATCCTGGGCGACCTGATCGCGAAGATCACACCGCCCAGGGCCTCGACGATCAAGGCCGACGTGCCGGTCGAGCTCGACGAGATCTGTGCGCGGGCGTTGTCGCCCGATCGCGCCGATCGCTATCACTCGGCAGCAGCGCTGCAGGTCGATCTCGAAGGCTATCTCGCGACCACCAAGCCGGTGACCTCGCGCGAGCTCGGCACCATCATGCGCGAGCTGTTCCACGAGGATCGTGCGCACACCTCCGCGATGATCGAGCAGTACGTCGCGAAGGCACGCGCCGGTGGCAGCTCCGAAGAAGATGATCTGCCGATCATCGATGTCTCGTATTCGCCGAGCGATACGCGAACGCCGGTGACGACAGGCGAGCAGGCGATCCCGTCGTCGTCGCCCGGTTTCTCGTCGGCGGGTCATCAGTCGGAGTCGGGGATCTCGGCGAATCGCCAGGTCGGCACGCTCGACCACGCGATCGCACCCCAGCCGGTCGTCACCGCACCGAGCCAACAATATCCCGTAATGGCACCACCCGCGAGGAGTCATCTCCGGTTCGCGCTGTATCCCGCGATCACGATCGCCAGCGTGCTCGCCGGCGGCTTGATCTACACGCTGATTCATTCGAAGCCGCTGCCGCACGTCGCAGTTGCATCGCCCGATCCTGCGCCCCAACAGATGCTCGTCACGCCTGCCGCGCCACTCGTCAAGGCCACGGCGTCGTCCGCCACGACGCAGGTCGCGAACAACCTCATCGACGTTCAGGTCAAGGCCGTACCCGCGACCGCGACGATCGAGATCGATGGCGCGCAGGTGATGGGTAATCCGTTCAAAGGTCGCTACGTCGGTGACGGCGCGATGCATCAGGTCCGGATCACCGCGCCGGGTCACGTCCAGAAGATCACCGCCGTCTCGTTCGATGCGCCGGTCGCGCTGACCATCCAGCTCGATCGCGTGCAGGTCGCACGGCCACAGCCGATCGTCAGGACGCCCGTACGACCAGGTCAGCACGTCAGCGCGTCGCCGCCCGAGCCGCCGCCGTTGCCTGAAGTCAAAGTGCCGGTCGTCGCGGCTCCACCCGAGCCCAAGCCCGCCGTCAAGCAGCCGACCGAAGTCGATCCGAATGGCGGCGCGAAGCCGCACCACCAGATCGATCCCAACAACCCCTACGCGAAGTGAACATGCAACGAATCTTATGGGTGCTCACGTTCGTCGTGATCGCGATGTCGTCCGTCGCGCACGCGGATGATTCTCCAACCAAGCAAGCAGGCGAGCACTTCGATCGCGGCGTTGGTCTCTATGGTGAGGCCGACTATCGCGCGGCACTCGTCGAGTTCAAACGCGCGTACGAGATCGCCCCGAACGCCGCGGTGCTCTACAACCTCGGTCAGACCTACTTCCAGCTCCAGAACTACGCATCCGCGCTCGAAGCATTCCAGCGCTACCTCGTCGAGTCCGGCGATAGCGCGTCGCACAAGGTGGAAGTCGAAGCGTCGATCAAGACGCTCAAGACGCGCGTCGGCACGCTACAGATCACGGTGAGCTTGCGCGGCAGTGAAGTCACCGTCGACGACGAAGTGGTCGGGTCTACGCCGATCACCGCGGCTGTCGCGGTCAGTGTCGGTCGCCGCAAGATCACCGCACTGCACGCCGGTCACTCGCCGGAGATTCGGTATGTCGATGTCGCCGCCGGCGAGGCCTCGAAGCTCTCGATCGAGTTCCCCGCACTCGGCGGTGCGCGCTTGAACGATCAGCCCGCGCAACCGACGAGCCACGCCGATCTCGCGAGGCCGCTCTGGATCGGGACGGCCGTACTCGGTGCCGGCGCGCTCACCATGGGGGTGCTCGCGTATCTCGAATCGCGCAGTCTCTCCGACACGCGCAACTCGTTCCCCGCATCGCAATCAGATCTCGATTCGAAATCGTCTCAGGTGAAGCTGTTCTCCGCGATCGGCGACATCGCAGGGACGGCCGCGATCATCACCGGTGGCGTCGCGCTGTACTTCACGGTCTCGAAATCCAAGACTCACGAAGTCTTAGCGCGCCTCTTGCCGACCGGCCTCCAGCTCGCAGGAACCTTCTGATGAAGACGCTCCGCTATCTTTTCCCGTCCTTGGTGTTGCTCGGCTTGACCGTGGTGGCGTGCAGCGCGCTGTTCGATACGAGCAAGGTCCAGTGCACATCGGATTCGGATTGCGATCACTTCGGGGGTCATCCGTACTGCGTGAATGCCCTGTGCGTGGCCTCCAACCTCGGGCCCGATGGTTGCTTTTTCGGCTCGGCAACCACGCCGGAACAGTTCGCAAATCAATGCAGCACGGCGACGTGCAACGCGTTCGATAACTGCGAGCGCTTGAGCCTGTGCGGCTCGAACGCGACCGTGCCGGTAGCAGTCGATCCGCCCACGCCCGATGCCTCGACAGTCGTGCCAGCTGATGCGCCGCCTCCAGCCCCCACGCAGTGTGTCGAGCCAGGCGTTGGCAACACGATCGTGGTGAGCGGCTCGACCGCCGTGCAACCGTTCTTTGCGACGCTCGCGCCCCTGCTTGCAGCCGGTTCGCCTGCGTATCAGATCGCGTATCAACCCGCAGGTTCGTGTTCCGGCGTGGACTTCTTGTTCAACCCCGATCCGACCAAGCGGATCGTCAAGGACATCGTCGGCAAGCAAGCGCTCTTGTTCCACACCGATGGCACCTCCGAGCCATGCTCGTTCGGTAGCGGTGTCGCGCTTGACGTCGCGGTCTCCGACGTGTTCTCGACGAGTTGCAACGCCGCGTATACGGTGCCTGCGACGATCGGTGCGTACCTCGGCCCGATCCAGCCGATGACGTTCGTGGTTCCTTCGACCTCGACGGAGAGCTCGATCAGCGCGGAGATGGCGCACGTCGTGTTCGGGCGCGGCACGACCGATGCCGATGTGATCCCGTGGAACGATTTCCGGCTCTACTTCATCCGCAACTCGGGCTCCGGCACGCAGCAGATGATCTCGCGTGCGATCAATGTCGATCCCAAGAAATGGTGGGGGCTCGATCGCGGCAGCTCCCGTGCCGTGCGCGACAAGATGGAAGCCGTCACGCCAGAAAAGGCGAGCCAGGCGATCGGCATCATCTCGACCGATTTCGCCGATGCCGAACGTTCGCGGCTGCGCATCCTGTCGTTCAAGGGTGCCGACCAGACCTGCGCGTACTACCCGGATTCGACGCAGTTCACCCAGGACAAAGCGAACGTGCGCGATGGTCACTACGCGATCTGGGGACCGATACACTTCTACGCGAACGTCTCGAACGGCCTGCCGAGCGCGGCGGCCGGTGCCCTCGTCACGCGGTTCACGCTGCCGCGTCTCGATCAGCCGCTGCTCGATGCCGTGATCAAGATCGGCTTCGTGCCGGATTGCGCGATGGACGTGAGCCGCACCGAAGAGATGGGCGCGCTCTTGGCATACTCGCCGCAGTTCCACTGCGGTTGCTACTTCCGGGCGACGGTGCCCGGTGGCGCGGTGCCCGCGAATTGTCACACGTGTACCGGTGCCTTGGATTGCACGAGCATCGCGGGCAAGCCCGCCTGCAACGACGGCTTCTGCGAAGTTCGGTAAGCTCGACCGCCACGGCGATCACTTCGACGCGCGCAGAACCGCGGCGCGCACGCGTGCCGAAGATTTCAGCTAGCCGGGAACAAGAACTCGACGAACCGCCACGCGCGCGCTCTCCACGCGAGCTCGTCGTGGGTCGCCCCAGGCGCGATGCTGTAGCACAGCGCATCGGGGCCAGAGGCGCAGCTCGGCGACGTGGCGAGCTGCCAGCCAAGCGCCACGAGGTCGCCGCGAACTTCGAGCGTGTCGGCCGCGCCGTCGCTGTCGTCGCTCGGATCGCCACCGCTATCGAGATAGACGGAGAGCGGCTGTTTGCCGAGGCTCGAGATTTCGTCGCGCAAGGCGGTGTGCGTATCCATGCGCGGCCAGAACGCGCCCGAGATCGAGGCGACCTTGTTGTAGACGTCCGGGTGGCGCAGCGCGATGTCCATCGAGACGAGACCGCCGAGCGAGCTGCCGGCAAGTGCGAGCTTCTGACCGTCGTGGCGCACGTGCGCGAGGGCGGCGGGCTGGAGCTCGTTGACCTGGAAATCGCTGAACTTGAGCACGGTGGGTTGATCGAGCGCGTACTCATTGTTGCGCGCCGCGGTGCTCGCCGCACCGATTACGATGATCGGTTGGACCTTACCCGCGGCGATCTCGCCGTCGAGGAGCACGTTCATCTCCCAGCCTGTGTGGCCAAAGCAGCAATCGTGGTCGTCCCAGATGTTCTGGCCATCGTGCATGAACATCACCGGATAGGTGCGCGCCGCATTCTCCGGAAGATCGTAGCCAGCCGGCAGATACGCGGTGACGTCGCGGCAATTGCCGAGCACGGCCGAGCACGCTTGCGGCAGCTGGATGATGTGGCCGAGCCCGCTATCGGGCGTATCGATCACGCTGTTGCGACCGTCCGCGTTACCGGCGAAATCGTCATACGCGTACGCGGGATTCGTCGCATCGAGCGACCACGTGGTGCCGTCGAACAGCTTGTACGCATGGCGACCGGTCGGAACCGCGCCGACGACGACGAACAGGTCACTGTTACAGACCGCGGTGCTCGCCATCGCTGCCTGCGACCAGCCGTTCCAGTCACCCGCGATCGCGGTGGTCGTTGGCGTCCGAAACAGCGCCCGACCATTCGCCCAGAGTGGCCCGAGGCCGGCGCGCGCATCGAGCTCGTTGCGCAGCTTCGGCAGCGCATCGCAGCCCTGACCATAGCCCTGACCATAGCCCTGACCATAGCCCTGACCATAGCCCTGATCGTAGAGCGCTATCACGCACGCCGCGCCGGCGAGGCCGGGAGGGCAGCCCGCGCTTCCATCGACGGTGGTACCGACCACTGCATCGGGCTCAGGGTTGGAGGGGTTGGCGGCGCCGCTGTGGCAACCGGAAACAAGAGCTATGACAACGAGGTAACGCATGTTGCGATCCGCAACGTCGAGTGGCGCAACCACCCGGAACGTCGTCGGTACGACGTCGCCTCAGCAAGCTTGGTGCCGTGCCTCGACGCCTTCGCCGTCTTCTCGCGGGCACCAAGACAGCTCTCGATCCCGTAGATCGTCGAGCTCGCCTTGTAGACGAATACCGCCAATTGCGACCCCAGCGTAGTATGTGGTGACGGTGTGGGTCGCTGGCGTCGATGGCTGCCGCAACGGGTGGTGCGTCGTGCTCGCCGGTGACGAGCTGCGATCGCGTGTCGTCGCGACATTCGCCGAGGTCCTCGCGCTCCCCGAGAAGCCGCGCGTGATAGCGATCGACATGCCGATCGGCTTGCCGCGCGTACCGGGCCGCGCCGCGGATGTGCTCGCGCGCAGGCTGCTGCCCGGTCGCGCCTCCACGATCTTCTCGCCACCGGCGCGCGCGGCGCTCGATGCAGGTGACTACGCCGCGACCTGCGCTGCGAATCGCGCGACGGCACCAGGAGCGCCCGCGATCTCGATCCAGGCCTTCAACCTGCTGCCGAAGTTGCGCGAGATCGATGCGGTGATGACGCCGACGCTGCAGCGCCGCGTTCGCGAGGCACATCCCGAGCTCGCGTTCGCCGAGGTCGCCCGCGCCGGAGGCACCCTGCGCATGCTGGCGAACAAGAAGACGCGACCCGGGCAGCGTGCCCGCAAGCGGCTGCTCGGCAGCCTTGGCCTCGTGCCTCCACCGGTCCGCGGTGCCGCGCTCGATGACCTTTTCGATGCGGCGATCCTGTGTTGGACCGCCCGCCGGATCGTCGAGGGAACCGCGCGTGTCCTCGCCGGTGACTGCGACGAGCGAGGCCTGAGAATGGAGGTCGTGACCTGATCGTTGCGCTTTCGCCAACAGTCAGTTGCCGGTTCGCTCGTTGTGCTGAGTCAACTACGCCTGTAGTAACCCTGGTGCCGTGGTCAAACGCTTCCTGCCGGTCGTGCTCGTCGTGGCTGCGCTCCTCGCGTCGCTCGCGCGCTGGGCGCTGCAGGGCTCGCACAACATCTACACGGCGCGTGCCAAGCGGTTCTACGTGCCCGATCCGGATCTCGGCTGGCGGATCAGCAACCAGCACCCGGTCTGGCTCGGCCTCGAGATCTGCGCGGTGCTGCTCGCGACCGCGATCGGCCTCGCGCTGGTCTTGGTGTTCGTGCGACGCAAGATCATCGCGATCGGTGCGTCTGCGGTCGGCGTGTTCTCGCTCGCGGTTCCGATCGTCGCGTTCGCGAGTGGCGCGGGGCCGATCGGCGGCAAGGACACGCTACCGCCGAGCGCGGCGGTCAAGCTCGAGGGCGGGATCAAGGGCGGGATCGAGGGCGCACTCGTGGCACCCGCGGGCGACTACGCGGTCGTGACCCACGCGGGCACCGCTGTCACCGCGCACCTCTCGGCGGGCGGCGAAGCGTTCGATGCGAGGTTTGGCGATGTCACCGGCACGTGGCACGGCGATCCGCACGATCTCGCAAAGCCCGTGCATGCCGAGATCAGCGTGGCGACGGCATCGGTCGATACGGGTGTCGGCGAGCGCAGCAAGCACGCGCGCGAGAAGTATCTCGTCGCAGATCAGTTTCCGCGGATCGCGGTCGCGATCTCCCAGGTGCTCGCCGTACGCCAGACCAGCCCGACCGAGGTCGCCTTTCGTGCAGCGGGCTCCGCTCAATTGATGAACAAGGCGCACCCGATCGAGATCACCGGCGTGATCCAGCAGCCCGATGCGGCGGCGCTCCAACGTCTCGGCGTCGCCGGTGACGTGCTGGTCGTGCAGGCTGATTTCTCGCTCGTGATCGCCGAGACCGCACTCGCAGCGGATGCGCACGACTTCGACGGCGATCGTTTTCCTATTCACGTGTCACTCGTACTCCGGAGAATCCAATGAAGAAGCTATCGATCTGGGTCGTCTTCGCGTTCGCCACCATGGGTTGCAAGAAGCCGGAAGATAAGCCCGCCGCCGCGGCTGGCTCTGCTGCAGGTTCGGCCGTCGTGCTGGCGGGCTCGGCGGGCTCGGCGGGCTCGGCGGGCTCGGCGGCTCCGGATCCGAACGCCGACCACATCACCGTGCTAGCCAGGCACAAGGTCGCCAAGCCGATCGATCCCGTGCACATCAACTTCGAGACGTTCAAGGTCGTGAAGGCTGACTTCGATCCGAAAAAGGTCGAAGGCGGCAAGGCGACGATCGAGCTCGATCTGTCGAGCTTCCACACCGATTCGGACAAGCGCGATGGCCACGTCAAGTCGCCCGCGTACCTCGATATCGGCAAGTTCGCGACCGCGACGATCGACATCGATCACGTGAAGCTCAAATCGGGCGCCACGTACACCGCCGATGCCAAGGTCAGCGCACACGGCATGTCGAAGACCTATCCGGTCACATTCGACGTCCTCGAGACCAAGGACAACTCGGTCAAGATCAAGGCGACGCAGGATTTCACGCGCCTCGACTTCGGCGTCGGCACCGATCCGACGAAGGACGCCGAGCAGCAGGTCGCCTCGGAGCTCACGGTCGAGATGGTCCTGACGCTCGCAAAGATCTAGAGACTCACAGCTCGTCGAAGCTACGCACCACCTGAAATCCGTGGGCGGCCACGGGCGCATTGCCCGGGCGAAGCGAGAGCACGCACGCGAACCCGGCATCGCGCGCTGCCACGAGCTCCTCGACGACATCCGAGATAAACATGCCGCTGCCGATCACGCGATAGCTCGCCGGCTCGCGCTTGGGTCCCGTCGTGGAGTCGAAGTAGTACGAGAGGTAGGGTGTCAAGTCGCCGTGATTCGAGTGGTGAAACAGCAACTGCTGCGCCTCGATCGAGCCCGACGAGTAGATGGCGATCGGCGTGCCTGCTCGGTGCCAGCGGGCCAGCGCGCGCGGCACGTCGTCATAGACGATCGAGCGAAGCTCGCCATGCTCGTAGCCATGCCGCCAGAGCTTGCCCTGAAGCGACTTGAGCGCGGTCGATTTACGATCTCGATCCATCAACCAGTGCACGTAGGTCTTCGGATCGAACGTCGCCGGCCGCTCGTTATCGCGCTCGTACTCGGCGTGCAGCGCTACCCGATCCGCGTCGTCGAACGCGAGGTTCGCGCGCGCGTAGGGAAATAGCACCTCTCGCACGAACGAGATTGGCGTGGTCGTCCCTTCGATATCGAGGACGATCACCCGAGGCACAGCGGGGCGTAGCCCGCATCGACGCCGGTCTCGGTGTAGCGCGGTGCCCAGCCACTGACCTGCTGGAACAACCGGATCGCACGGATCCTGCGCTCGCTACATAGATCGAACCAGTGATGCGTGCCACGCGGGACCCGCAGCAAGTCGCCCGGCACGACCTCGATCGCGATCACGCCGCTCTCGAGATGCAGATGAAAGATGCCGCGACCGGCGAGCGTGAACCGGACCTCGTCTTCATCGTGCCAGTGCTCGCTCTTGAACCTGGCGAGCATCGCATCGAGGTTCGGCGTGTCGGGCTCGATGTCGATCACATCCGCGGTGACGAAGCCGCCCTGCTCCTTGAGCTTCGCGATCGGTGCGGCATACGCGGCGAGGACCTGGTCGGCCGAGGGATTCTCGGGCAGCGCACGATCGGCCGCCCACCGCTCGTACTGGATGCCGCGCGACGTGAGGTGCACGGCGATCCCATCCGGATCGGTGAGCGTGGTGTCGGTGTCGCGTAGATAGAGCGTTGCCATGTCATCTCCCGAATTGTTGGCGGCCCACGACCTCGAACAAGAACTCGAAGATCTCGACATGACGGAACGCTTCCGCGAGGCTCGCCCCCCACGTGGTCAGGCCGTGCCCGGCGACGAGCACGCCGTGCGTCGAGGGAGTGATCGTGCGCTCGATCTGACGCGCGAGGTGAGGCACATCCTGCGAGTTCGCGATCACCGGTACGCGCTCGTGATGCTCGTGGGTGGTGACTCCAGAGAGCCCCTTCAACATCTCGAAGCCTGTGATCACGAGCTCGTTGGTGTGGTTGCTCGACAGCAACGTGTTCCACACCGAGTGAACGTGGAGCACCGCGCGCGCGCCACGCGCGACGAGTCCGAGGTGGATGGAGGTCTCGGCCGACGGCTTACCGTTGCCCTCGATCACGACGCCGTTCGCGTCCACGACGACGAGCTGGTCGATGGTCAGCGTACCTTTATCGACGCCGCTCGCCGTGATCACGAGGCCGGCATCGCCGACGGCGCTGAAGTTCCCGCCCGTGCCGACCGCAAGATTCCGTGCGTGGAGCCGGCGAACGATTTCGACAAGCTCGTTCGCGATCCGATCCACGTCCGCGAGGATACCGCCGCGGGTTACGCTCCGCACGTCGCGAAGAACCAGAAGGTGTGCGATCCGCTCGCGTTGGGCCGGACCACGCCGCAGTTGCGCGAACGACCCACCGCCGGGCACGCCTTCGGCCAGTGAGAACTTCTGGGAGAGATCTACCTTCGGATCGCTTCCGAGCGGCGAGCGCACTACGATCTTGCCGTGGACGTTCGCGCGAAGCTCGCCATCCTAGCCGACGCGGCAAAATACGACGCGTCGTGCGCATCGAGCGGCGCGAAGCGCTCGACCCCGGCCGGGGGCGTGGGCAACTCGACCGGCAACGGGATCTGCCATTCGTACACGCCAGATGGTCGCTGCGTGTCGCTGCTCAAGATCCTGCTGACGAACAAGTGCACGTTCGATTGCAAGTACTGCGTCAACCGACGTTCGAGTGATATTCCGCGCGCAGCGTTCACGCCGACCGAGGTCGTCGATCTGACGCTCGCGATGTACCGGCGCAACTACATCGAGGGCTTGTTCCTCTCGTCGGGCGTGCTGCGCGATCCGGACTACACGATGGAGCTCGTGACCCGCGTCGCCAAGACGTTGCGCATCGAGCACAAGTTCGGCGGCTACATTCACCTCAAGGCGGTCGCGGGCGCTTCGGATCCGCTGCTCGCGGAGGCGGGTAAGTGGTGCGACCGCTTGAGCGTCAACATCGAGCTTCCGACAGGCGGTGACCTCGCCGCGCTCGCGCCCGAGAAGCAGGTGCCTTCCATCCACGGCTCGATGACGACCATCCGCGAGCATCACGCGGAGCGGCCGAAGCACTTCGCGCCCGCCGGTCAGAGCACGCAGATGATCGTCGGCGCGACCGCCACGCCCGACGCCGAGATCCTCGCGACCTCGAACGCGCTCTACAAGACATTCCAGCTGCGGCGGGTCTACTACACCGCGTACTCGCCCACGCAGCGCGCCGACGCGCGGCTCCCCACGGAAGCGCCACCGCTCGTCCGCGAGCATCGCTTGTACGAGGCTGACTGGCTGATCCGGTTCTACGGCTTCGACGTCGCCGAGCTGACCACGCCCGAGGCACCGAACCTCGATCCGGAGGTCGATCCGAAGCTCGCGTGGGCGCTGCGTCACCGCGAGCGGTTCCCGATCGACGTCAACCACGCGGATCGCGAGCTGCTGCTGCGCATCCCCGGGCTCGGCGTGCGCAATGTCGATCGGATCATCGCGATGCGGCGGCAGCGTTCGGTCCGGCTCGTTGATCTCGCCGCGTTGCGCGTGCCGATGCGCCGCACCACGCCGTTCGTCGTGACCGCCGATCACAACCCCGATGCGTTGCTGATCGATCGCCTCGATCTTCGCGCGCGGGTCAAACCGCAACAACAACTCCAGCTCGCCTTGTGAGATCCGCGAGTGCGAGCCCGGATCTCGAATCCTGGCGCGAGGAAGCACGCGCGCTCCTCGCCGCTGACGTACCTCCGCGCGAGGTCGTGTGGGCGCCACCCGGTGCGACCGGCGTGTTGTTCGCAGAACCGCTGCCGCTCACGACCGGGCCGCGCAGCCCCGTGCCCGCGCGCTTCATCGATCTCGCGCGCGATGTCGTTCTGCATCGCGAAGCCGGCGGCCACGCGCTGCTCTACCGCGTGCTGTGGCGGCTCACGCACGGCGAACCTGACCTCCTCGACGACGCTGCCGATCGCGATGTCCGCACGCTCGTGCTCCGCCGCCAGCACGTGCGCCGCGACATCCACAAGATGCACGCGTTCGTTCGGTTCCGGCTTGTCGATGACAACTACATCGCCTGGTATGCACCCGATCACCACATCCTCTCGCGCGCGGCGAGCTTCTTTCGCGATCGGTTTCGCTCGATGCAGTGGGCGATCCTCACGCCCGATGCAAGCGTGAGCTGGGAAGGCGCGAACCTGACGTGGGGACCCGGCGTGCCTCGCCACACGCAACCGCAGAGCGATGAATACGAAGCCATGTGGCGCACGTACTACGCAGCGATCTTCAATCCCGCGCGGATCAATCCCGCGCTGATGCGGCAGCACATGCCGGCGCGATTCTGGCCGCAGCTCCCGGAAGCGGAGCTGATTCCAGGCCTCCTCGCCGAGGCGAGCTCGCGGGTCGGCGCGATGATCGCGCCGGCGAGGATCATCGGTTCGCTCCCGATGCTGCGCGACCAGGCCAAGACTTGCACCGCGTGCGACTTGTGCGGACCGGCGACGCAGACCGTGTTCGGCGAAGGCCCGGAGGATGCCGAGCTGGTCCTCGTCGGGGAACAGCCCGGCGATCAAGAGGATCTGGTCGGCCGCCCGTTCATCGGCCCTGCTGGAAGCGTCCTCGATGCGGCCCTCGTCGCGGCCGGCATCGCGCGCGAGCGCGTGTACCTCACGAATGCGGTCAAGCACTTCCGCTTCGAGCCGCGCGGCAAGCAGCGCATCCATCAGCGCCCGACCGCAGATCACGTGCGCGCGTGCAAGCCCTGGCTCGGCGCCGAGCTCGAGCAGCTGCGGCCGCGCGTGATCGTATGTCTCGGCTCGACCGCGGCGCAAGCGATCATCAATTCGCGGTTCAAGGTTCGCGACCAGCGCGGCATCGTGATCGCGACACGCTGGTCGGAGAACGTGCTCGCCACGCATCATCCGGCGGCGATCCTGCGCGTCGACGATGCGCAACGTTCTACCTACGAAGCCGAGCTCGTCGCGGACCTTCGCCTCGCGGTCCGCTTGCTCGCGGCCCGCTGACGAGTCAGAGCAAGCGCCGAGCTCGTGACCGAACCGCGTGATAATAATCGGAAGGAACCCGTGGCACGTGCCGGCGCCGCACCACGGTGCGGGCGCATCGCACAGCTGCAGACAGACCTTTTTCGTGCGCCCCCGCTGCCATGCCGGAGCTGATCTCGGCTCCCGCACGGCGTGGTGCGGTACCCTCCGGAGATGCGGCGTGTCTTCGTGGTGCTCTTCTTCGTGGCATGTGGCTCGTCCTCGAAGGCGACAAGTGACGGAGGCGGCGGTAGCGGTGGCGCCGACAGTGGTTCGATCCTGCCGGACGGGAGCAGCAGCAGCGGCCTCGTGCCGAGCAGCCTCGGTGGCGGCACCGACGTCCCGGGCTCGCACGGATGCTCGGCCAGTTCCGCGCCGACCGGACTGCAGAACCTCGCGATCGACGGCCGCACCGGCGTGTTCTTCGTGCCGACCGATTACGATCCGGCGAAGGCGTATCCGATCGTATTCGTGTTCCACGGCGACGGCGGCACCGGAGCCGCGATCCGTACGCAACTCGAGCTCGAGCCCGATGCCGCGGGCAAGGCGATCTTCGCGTATCCCGACGGGGCGAGCCACACGTGGGACGCGACGCTCGCGGCAACGAATGCCGACATGGCCTTCGTGATCGCGGTGCGCAGCCAGCTACGTACGAGCTACTGCATCGATACGACGCGGACCTTCCTCACCGGCATGAGCCGCGGTGGATTCTTCGTGAATCAGCTCGCGTGCATGTACGGTGTCGCCGAATTCGCGGCGATCGCGCCGCACTCGAGCACGCTCGAACAGGACAACGGCAATGCCTACGTATACGGCCCGCCGCACGCGCAAGGCGGGCCGTATCAGGAGAACAACAACTTCGACTTCGCGTGCCCGAGCGACGGCTCGCCGTTTCCGGCGCACCCGGTGCTGCCGCCGCCGACGATGGTGATCCACGGAGAGTGCGACACCGAAGGCGGCGTCGAGTACCCCAGGGGCCGCATGGTCGCGGAGCACTGGGGCTACGCCGCGCAGTGCTCGACGACACCCGCGGTCGCCGTCACGACCTCGCCGAATCCGAGCTGCACTGCCGCCGCGCTCACCAGCAACCCGACGCTCACCGTGGATCCTTGTTACAAGGCGCCGGGCTGCACCGCCGGGCATGACATCACGTTCTGCGCGATTCCGAGCATGGACCACCGGATCTGGGCGAGTGCTCACACGAAGATCTGGGCGTTCTTCGCCACGCATTAACGTATCACGGACCCCTCAGGGCCCTGATATCCTGAGGTGTGGGTGATCCGGTCAGCCTCGGCGAGTTCGAGATCCTTCGGGTCTTGGGCGAAGGCGGCTCGTCCGTGGTCTACGCGGCCCGGCGCAATGGCGTCGAGATCGCGCTCAAGGTGCTGCGCGAGGACATCCAGCTCACCGAGAACGAACGCCGGCGATTTCTCTCCGAAGCGGATCAGCTCGGGAAGCTCTCTCATCCCGGTGTCATCCACGTGCTCGATGCCGGCACGCTGCCGGATGGTCGACCGTTCCTCGCGTTGCCGCTGCTTCACGGCGAGACGCTCGCCGCGCGCATCGCACGCGCGCCGATGCCCGTCGCGACCGCGCTCGCGCACTTCTATTCGGCTGCCGCGGCTGTGACCGAGCTCCATCGCGCGGGCCTCCTGCATCGCGATCTCAAGCCGGAGAACTTCTTCCTCGATGAAGACGAAGGCCGGCTCGTGCTGCTCGATTTCGGCATCGCGCGCGATCCGGACGCGACCGCCTCGACCGCGACCCAGCAAGGCCAGGTTCGCGGCACGCCCGCCTACATGGCGCCCGAGCGATTCTTTGGCGTCGCCGCGAGCGAACCGAGCGAGGTCTACGAGCTCGCCGCCACCCTCCACATGATGCTCGCTGGCCACTTGCCGTGGGACAACGGAGCGGATCTCGACGCGCGGCTCGACCCCAAACTCTCGCCCACGCTCACGCCCTCGATCGCCGCGGTGTTGCGCGGCGCACTCGCGGTGCGCGCCGAGGCTCGGCCGCAGACCGTGGCCGCGCTCGTCACCGCGCTGCACCAAGACAGCGAGCCCGCGAACAATGCGACGCGCACGATGCCGAACGCGGCCGCGATCGCACGCGGCGCGGCCTTCGCGCCACCAGTCGTTGCGACGACGAAGAGGATGCGTCGGCGCACGCCGGAGATCGCCGCAGCGCTCGCGATCCTCATCGCAAGCGGTGCCGCGTTCATGCTCCTGCGCAAGCCAGCCGAGCGAATCGTCGCTGACCTCGTCGCGAAGCGCCGCATCATCGTGGTGCTCGATCCGCGCAATATCTCGAACCTCGAAGAGAATGCGTGGCTGGCGCCCGCGATCGCCGAGCGCACGCGGCTCGGGCTCGCGCTCGGCGGCTCGCTCGTCGCACCTGACGAAAGCTCGATGCACGAGCTTCTGCTCGATATCACCTCGCCGAAGGGTATTGCCGATCCTACCTTGCTCGCGCGAATCCATACACGTGCGAACGCCGCACTCGTGATGACGAGCTCCTACGTCGCCGAGAAGGATCACACGCTACGGATCTCGTTCATCGTGCAAGACGGAATCTCCGGTGCGGTCGTCGCGTCGTCGAGCTCGACCGGCATCATCGATGACCTCGGACTCGTCGTGAACCGGTCGGTCGGCGAGCTACGCACGGCTCTCGGCGATAGCCACTCGGCCGACGAGCCGATCAGCGATTCGCTGCCGAGCGGTGGCGAAGCCTCCAAGCAGTACGCCGCAGGTCTCCGCTGTGCGCGGCGCTATGCGTACGGCTGCGCGAAAGACCATCTCGATCGCGCCGTCGCGCTCGCACCGACCAGCGCACTCGCCCACGATGCGCTCGCGGAGGCAAACCACGCACTCGGCGACGATGGTGGTGCCAAGGCCGAGGCCGCCCGCGCCCTCGAGCTCGGTCACCAATTGCCCGAGGAGCAGCGGCTCTCGCTCGAGGCGCACGCCGCGGCCTACAGCTTCGCATGGCCGAAAGCGGTCGAGGCATACACCTCGCTCGTCGCGAAGTATCCCGACGATCTGCGCTACGCCCTCGGCCTCGCTGATGCGCAATCGAGCGAAGGCAAACCGGTCGCCGCCTTCGCGACGCTCGAGAATGCGCGCAAGAAATCGAAGGATCCACGCCTCGATCTATACGAAGCCAAGATCGCGGATCGCGCGAACGATTTCGCGCGCGAGGTCCAGGCCGCCGATCGCGCCATCAAGGCGGCCGACGAGCTCGGCGAACGCGAGCTCGGCGCCTACGCGCGGCTGAATAAGGGCTGGGCGCTCGTCACCCTCAGCAAGCTCGACGAAGCGAAGACCGTGCTCGAGGAAGCGCTGCGCATGTTCAGCATCGAGGGAAATCGCAACGGCACGTCGCGGGCGCTCCTGGACCTCGGCACCCTGCTCGAGCAAAAAGGTGACTACGAGAACGCGCGCAAGATGTACGAGGATGCCCTGCGGATCGCACGCGACCTCGGCAATCAATCGGCGATCGCCACGGTCCTGCTCGATCTCGGGCAAGTGCTCGGTGAATCTTCCGAGCCCAACAGCGCGCGTGCACGCTACGAGGAGGCACTCGGTATCGCGCGTACGATCGGCGATATCAACTTGACCGAGGAGACCCTCGTGAACTTGGGCTCGCTCGCGTCGAAGAGCCTGGATCTGGAAGGCGCGAACAAGGCGTTCGACGAGGCTCTCACGATCGCGCGTGCTCACGGTCACCACCGCGTGATCGGCGCGGTGCTCGTCGACACCAGCAATATCCAGGAGCGCATCGGCGAGCCCGACAAGGCGGTTGCACTGGGCAGAGAAGCGGTCGCGGAGGCGCGCAAGGCAAACGAGCCCGCGATGCTCAAGACGGCGCTCACGGCGCTCGCGGCGCATCTCTCGGAGCAGGGCGATTTCGACGGTGCGCTCGCGACCTTCGACGAGATCGACAAGATCCAGACCGACGCCGGCGACAAGGTCGGCCTCGTCAACACGAACGTGATCCGGGTAGGGGTGCTCGCCATCGCGAACCGCGATGTCGAAGCCAAGAAGCTCGCGCTCGCGACTCTCGCGCTCATCGATAGTAAATCGAATCCGGACGACTACGGCTGGTTGAAGCTCGCGCTCGCGAAGCAAGAGGCCGAGACCGGACACTTCGATGCAGCCGAATCGTTGATCGAGGCCGCCGACAACGTCGTCATCAATGCCGGTGATGCGAGCCTCGCCACCGAGGTTCGCATCGTCAAAGCCGAGATCCTCGGGCGGCGGCACGAGCTCGATCAGGCTCACGCCGCACTCGCCAAGCTGCGCTCCGAGAGCCGCAACGACGAGGGAATCGTGCTCGAGATCGATATCGTCGGCGCGACGATCGATTGGGCGTACGGCCACGATCGGGCCGCGCGAGTACGGCTCGGCGAGCTAGCGAAGAAGGCGCGCGCGAGCGGCGCCGGCGCCATGGCGCGCCAGGCCGAACACGAGATGAATACCAAGCACTAATGTTCGTAGAGCAGCCCGTCAGGCCGAGGCGTGGAGCTCGGTGATCTCCGCGCGCTCCTCGACGGTCGGCAGCAACGGATCCGGCGGATCCTTCTCGAGGATCGGGTGCGAATCCGAGGCGCCGCGCTTCTTGCCGAGCGGTGTGAGCAGCCCCGCGGCATCGAACAGCGCGGCCGCCGGCAACAGCGCGGTTTGCGCGAGCAACCGCGCCTGACGAAACGGCAGGTCGATCGCGTTGCTCGCGGCGAGCACGGCTTCACGCAGCGTGTCTGCCGGCGGGCCCTCGATCGGCGGATCGACGAACACGCTCGCCCAGACACCGATCGCTGTGCGCAGCGCCGTGACCGTCGGCACCACCGTTGCTTGATAACGCTCGGTCGCCAGCAAGCGTTTCGCGTACGACGAGTTGATGCGGCGCTCGAGCTCGATGCAGAACTTCTCGAGCTCGTTGCGGGTACACTTGCGCAGCACGGGCAGCTTGAGATCGAGGAACAGCGTATCGAGGAGCGGCGATCGCCCGCTGCTGACGAACGTGATCGCGGCTTCGAGGCGCTCGACCTCGTCGGCGATCGCGATCTGGAGCAGCTTGCCGCGCTCCGCCTTCACGGGCGCGAGCTCGGGCAACCGCAACGCGCGCGCGAGCAGCTTCGCGGTCGCCTGCGTATCGAGCTGGATCGAGACCAGCCGCGCACGCGCAGCGGCGAGCCACGCTTGCTCTTCGTCGAGCCCGGTGAGCTGGCCGAGGGCAGTGGCGGCAGCCTCGAGGCGCGGCCCGAGTTGCTCGGCCTGGACCAGGAGCTCGAACGCATCGGCGATCGTGCGGGACATCACCGACGTCCTATCACGTCGCGCGAACGAGCGATGCCAGCGCGTCGGCGAAATCGAGGTCTTCGCGGCGCACGGCCGCGAGCACGTTACGATCGTCGAGCGCTTCGCGGCGAACGATCTGCGCGAGCCGCACGGCGGCATCGCGATCGCCGATCTCGATCGCGGCGATCAAGGTGCGGACCTCGTCGAGCAGTGCCGGCGCGGTCTCGGGTGAGGTGATGTTCGGTCGACACCCTCGCGACCGCGTGATAGCGATGCTGCACGCACCGCCGATCAGACCGCAGAGCCGATGTGCGCACGCCACCTCCCGAGTATGCCCGAAGCCTGGAGCTCTGCACGTTGGCCGCAGAACGAGTCACGCTGTACGGACCGAGTCCCGAGTCGTGTCGCGAACGCTCCAGCATCATTCGAAGGCGATCACCGCGTTCGAGTAATTCTCGCGGGCGCTCGCACTTCATCATCGGCCAGCCGGGCTCGGAAGAGGTCGCCGAGCTCGCGCTCGCATCCGCGATATCACCCGCGTGGCACAGTCGAACCTCGATGTCGCGAAGGCGCGGATCGCGGAGCTGCAGTCCTCGATGGTCGCGGCGCGCAGCAAGATCGAGGAGGCCTCGGCGCGCGAGTCCCCGATCAACGACGCGCCCAGGCCGATGCCGCAAAGGCGCAGGTCAAGGTCAAGGTCAAGGAGCTACGAGATCTCGGACAGATCCGTGCGCACGCCGATCTCTTGGATCTTGTCGCCCGCGAACCGCAAGATGATCGCGCCCTGCAGGGTCTTGCGCACGCCGGCCTTGTCCGTCCACGAGCCCTGGTAGCGCACGAGCGCGCCCGAAGGCAGTGAGCGCACGTTCAGCACTTCGAACGAAGGCCTCATGAATCGCTGAAACGTGTTGCGCGCGAACTCGCAGAATGCGGCGCGACCGACCACGAGGTGCGGCATGGGCGAAGGAGCGAGCGGCAAGTTGTAGATCACGTCCGCGGTGCACAGCGCGCCGAGCGCCTCGTAGTCACCGCCTTCGAGCTCCCGAAGGTAGCTTCGAGCGAGCGCATCTTGATCGGTCGTGATGCTCGGAAGGCGCAGTGCGATCGAGAGCTGCTCGAGCAAGTCGCTAGTCGCGCAGGGCTTGACAAGCGCGAAGGCGAGCCGGCGCCGTGCCACTTCGGCCGGCTCGAATTGGTAGCCGCTGAGCAAGCCGATCGGCATCGGTTGCACGGCCTGGCGGAGCGCGTCGACGCGCCTCCAGGCCTCGACCATGTCGTGCGTGCCGACCATCAGATCGGTGAGCACGATGTCGAAGGCTCGCGCTTCGAGCAGCGTCGCGGTTGCGGCGCTCGAGTTGACCGGGGTGACGCAAAACCCTCGTGGTCCAGCGCGCCGACGAGGAGCTCGGCGGCGTCCTCGTGATCTTCTACCAGCAGCAGCTGCGCCCTCACACGCTCGCATACCACGGCTCGCACCCCGATAGCAGCGCTGTGGCGGCGCGCTACTTCGAGCCGAACTTCGCGAGCAGATCAGACATATCGTTCGCGTGCTCTTCCTCGACGGCGAGGATCTTCTCCATCAAGCGACGCGTCGTGATGTCATCGGTCCCGAGCCAGCGGATGATCTCGCTGTAGGTCTCGATCGCGATGCGCTCGGCGACGAGGTCTTCCTTGATCATGTCCTCGAGCGATGTTCCCTCCTTGTATTCGGAGTGGCTGCGCTCGAGTATCGTTCCCGGATTCAGGTCTGGATCGCCGCCGAGCTGGCTGATGCGCTCGGCGATCTGGTCGGCGTGCTCCTGCTCCTCGTTCGCGTGCTCGAGGAACTCCTGCTTCACCGCCTCGGAGTGGATCCCCTTGGCGTTGTAGTAGTGTGCCTTGTAGCGAAGCACGCAAACGATCTCGGTCGCGAGCGCGTCGTTGAGCACGTCGCAGACCTTCTTCACGTCGGCTTTGTAAGCCTCCGTGATCGGGCCTTCCGACATCTTCGATCGCGCGCGCTTCCGGATCGCCCCCAGGTCAGTCTCGAACTCGTTCAAGCGTTCCTCGCCGCGACTTCGCCGGTCTTCGCGACGTCATGCGCACCGTTGCGATCGAGGATGTCCTTGGCCTTCTTGGCCCACTCGTTGTCGACCGCGTGGACCGCCAGCAACATGCCGCCCTTTTTCAGGTAGCCTTCGTAGCTCTTTGCCTCGAACTCGGGGATGCCGAGGCCGATCAGCGAACCGGTCAGCGTGCCGACCGCTCCGCCCGCGCCCGCGCCCGCGAGCGCCGCGACGATCGGACCTGCTGCGATGAAGGGTCCGAGCCCCGGGATGGCGAGCGCGCCGATACCGAGCAGGAACCCGAGCGCGCCACCGGCAACGCCGCCAACAGCCGCGCCTGCCATCGCGCCCTCCGGCGCCTTGGTGTGCTTCTCGTGAGCGACTTCCTTGGCGGCCGACGCGTCGGGCAGCATCGCCGAGATGTCATCGCTCCGGAAGCCACCGGCGCGGAGCGCATCGATCGCTCTTTCGAGCGTCGGGCGATCGTTGAACAGGCCGATGACAGCGATCTTCTTATCTTTGGTTTCGTTCATGGTGCAATCTCCAACTGGTTGACGACCTTGGTCACGCCGGCAACCGCCGTCGCGAGCGCTTCGATCTTGGCTTTCTCGTCGGTGTTGGCCACGGGACCAGCGAGCGTGACGACGCCGTTGTTCACGACGACCTTGCAGTTGTGGGCATTTGTCGAGAGCGCGCTGTCGTTCATCAACGACTTGCGCACGTCGGCAGCGACGGTCACGTCCGACTTGTTCTGGCCCGCTTGGTCAGCGGTCGGCACCGCAGACTTGTCGCGCTGGTTCTGCGCGGTGTTATCAGCGGGCTTGTCTTCCGGCTTGGCTTTGCAAGCGCCGAGCGCTGCCGCCAACGTAAGAGCGAGCATGAAAGTTTTCATGCTCGGCCGTAGAGCAAGGCACATGCCTCCGATGAAACGGCATTTCTGGTGCAATTCGCTAGCAATGCGTGCGCGACCGCTCATCACGGGCGTTCAAACCGGGGCTATTGCTGTCGTGGACTGAACCGTTGGACGTCAAGCGTCTCTATTGAGCTCTTTCACGCTCGTGGTCCCGTCGTCGTCGAGAGGTAGTTCCAGTTGCTCGCTCCAGAACCCATCGCCGACACGTTTGGTCCCGACATGAACGTCACGCCGAGATCGGCTTCTCCGGTCGGATCTACGGAACCGAGCGCAATCTGCCGCGACACCCACCGTTTCAGCGTCGTCGACCATCCACTTCACGCTCAAAGATGTGCACTTCGTACATGGATCCGGATTGTGTCGCCTTGACGATCGAACCGAAGCACCCGGTTCTGCGAAGGTGGCGCTGGCGCGTTCGAGAATCGTCCAGATCCTGCCGAATGCGCGACCTTGACTCGCCGTATCACGCGTACGCTCCGGTGATGGACGAGGAATTGTCGATGGGCGCAGCGGACTTCGAACGGATCGTGGCGGCGCTCGTCGCGAAGATGGTGCGGGTGACGATCAACGTTCTTCCCGAGCCCAAGATCACCAAGGATCGCACGGCCGCTCACGACCTCGCCGAATCGCGGACGGCGCGGCACGAGCTCGGCGTACGTGGTGTGTGGGTCCACGATCTCAAGGACATGAACTCGACGCACTCGCTCGAGGCGCTCAACGCAGATCCGGAGCAGCAACGCACGTTGATCGCGAACGGTGCGGTCTGGGTCGGCCCCCGCCACCTCGCGCCGGTCTGATTACTTCTTCTTGACGTCGAGCTCTTGGCCCGCGCTCCGATCGCGGCACCCTCGAGCGCGCTGTGATTCGCGTGAGGCTAGCGGTGTCGCTGGCACGTCGCGTGCTCCTCGTGCATCCATGTCTTCACCCCGCACGCCTCAGCGCGCCAACCCCGAGCCAGAGCGCACACCTGTGCCAGACCCGGCCGGACAATCGCCCGAAGACCCGATCGAATTCACGCGTGACAACGATGTCGCACGCGGCAACACCGAGCGTGCGAACGCCGAACCCGAACCCCAGGCGCTGACCTCGGCGAAGGTGCCGGGCGTGACCGACCCGGTCGAAGAGCGCCGCCGCATCGAAGCCGAAGCGGAGGCCGAAGCCGAAGCCGAAGCCGAGGCCGACGCCAAGCGCTCAGGCAATTGATCGACGCGCGTGGCAAGACCACCAGGCCCAGGCTTGGCATCGAGCGCTCACACGCCTCCGAGCTCAGCGTCGCCGCGAGCTCGAGCTGGTCCGCGATCATCGACCGTCGCAGCCCCGTCGCCTCGATGACTTCGAGGATCGTAAGGACGACGCGGATCCGCTACTTGATCTCGGCGTCGATCTCGGCGTCGATGTTCGCGAGCGCCAACCAATTACGGGCAATTTCGCGAGCGGCTTTGGTTTTCGGTGCGGCCACGGTGATCCGGTGCTGCCAGCTGCCGTCCTCCTCGGTGTCGAACCGACCCCACGAGCGGGTGAAGCAGAGGTTCTCGAGCTCGCGCAAGAGGCCACGCGCCTGCCCATCATAGCGACCGCGGCTGTGCTCTTCGTTGCCCGCGATCACGAGCGTTGTACCGGTGGGTGGAGCGCTCGAGATGTCTGCGATCAGCGCCATCGCGGCGACGTCGGTCGTGGCATCCCCGATCGCGGTCACCGCCGCACGCGCTTCGCCGAACATCACGGCCGCAGCCTTGCGACTCAACCGCGCGACATCGCGGATCGGCGGTGAGGGTGCGACGAGAAAGAACGCTTCGTCCTCGCCGGCGGTGCACGTGGCATCGAATCCTACGCGAGCGCCGACCCCGAGCTTCGCGAGCCAGCGCAACCACGCCGGGAACGCGGCCCCGGGAGTCGCGTCGCGCAGCTCTTCATCGGTGACGAGCGGAATCGCGAGCAACAGGGCCCAGCCGAAGCTGCCGAACCAACCGAGCCCGTTATGACCAAGCGCGCGCGCTTTGACGAACTGGCGGACATGCGGCCACGCGGCCTGGAATGCTTCGTCGCGGCCGTGATCGCTCAAGTACTTCGCGATCGCGGCGGCATCGCGCGGGCCCGAACGCATGCGCTCCGCGCGATCGTCCTCGCCGTTCACGACGGTGATATCCACATCTTCACCTTCGAGTTCGCCATGCATACGCGGCGGCTGGGTGTAGATCCGCGTGAGACCGAGCGCCGCGGCGATGCGATCTGGATCGTCGCCGGAGACCAAGATATCGACGTCGCTCGCGTGCGCCGGTGCGTACACGCTCGAGCCGTAGGCCTCGACGATCGCGCGCGGATCCGTGACGGCACGAACGCGCGCGAGCACGCGTTCCGCTGGCGTCATTTCCACGCCAGCTTGATGAGCTCTTGCAGCCGTTCCGGCGTGCTCGCCGTGGTCTTGCACATGAACCCGCTCTTGTGTGCGAAGTGCACGTCGGGCTCCTTCTCGATTTTGGAGAAATCGAGGTGCGGATGATCTTCATAGCGACCGATACCGAACCCACCGCCGCGGCGATCGGGATAGGCGATCGCCGCGATCACGTTCTCGAGCTTCGCGGCACGGATGTAACCGCCGAGCATCATGCTCGGCTCGTCGGCTTCGGCCTCGGTGCGCGGCAGGTACAGCGCTTCGATCGTCGCGCCGCCATTCGGGATCGACCAGCGCTGCACACGCGCGGCGATGAAGTCCAAGCGCTCGCGCGCGACGCGCAGATATTCGAGCAGGTCGTCGCCGACCATCTTCATGTACGCGTAGAGCGGATCGCTCGGCTCGTGCCGCGACTTCTGCGCGAACCGGCGCAACAGCGTTGTATCGATCGGCGAGTTCAGTCGAGACATCGCACGGCGCGGCACGCCGAGCCACTCGCTCGTCTTGTTCGGGCCGCGCGAATCGAACCATTCAGCGGTCTCGAGCCAGTCACAGAACTGCAGCGCATCTTCGTAGAGCCCGAGGTGCGCGAGGACGAGCGAGAGAGCGCAGGTCGGCGGATGCTCGCGCGGGAAGTGGTGATGATCGAAGTTGTTCTTCGCGGCATCGTGAATGCCACCGATATCGACGACCGCGACGTTCAGATCCTCGAGCTCGGCGGGCGTGGGCTCGCGCCGCTCGATAGGACAATTGTGGAGCGATGCCAGGACGCAGACCGCGAGCAGGTCGTCCTTGTGAGAGCCGCCAGGATGAGTAACGATCGTGTGCACGAGGCCCGCAGCCTAGCAGAGCTAGAGCCGGGGGAGCAGCGTGAAGTCGCGGTGCACGAACCGCCACTCGACGACATCGTTGTCCTTCATGCCAAGCTCCGCAAAGATCGGATCCGAAAGGTCGATACCAGCCGTGTTCACCGGTGTGCGAAAGGCGCCCTTACCGCGCTCCGAGGCCGGCCTCTCGTCGTGGCGCCAGTACGGATCGTCGACGTTCCAGGGCCCGACATCGAGCACCTTCGTGACGATCACGCGATCGCCGTAACGAATCTCGACCATGCGATTGAGCGCGCTCGGATCGGGCAGCGCGACGAACCGCGAATCGGCGCGGATCCGCATCGTGGTTGCGGTGATATCGCCGATCTGACCTTCGCGCGTCGCGATCACGCGCTGCCATGTACCGGGCTGGCGCGAGTCATCGATCCGCCAGATCACGAAGCCGGTCGCCACCACCCCGAGCGCGATCAATTTGAATCGCCCCGGCTGGCTCGAACGCTTCGGCTTGCGCTTGCGGGGTGATTTTACGGCCACGTACAGGCTTCCAAACCCTCGACGGTCCTGGCGTTCGTGATCATGGTCGGTGGTGACAGAGCGACCGGAGCGCACGATCGTAGGCATCGTCGACGCGCCACATACCTCCGGAACCGAGCTCGCCCGCCACGCCCTCCGCTGGTGGAGCCACCGAGCTTCATCGTCGGCGTGACATCTGGCGTTCGATCGACCACCGCGCTGCATCATATCTCGTATTTTGTCTGCGACCGGCGGCCAGCTGGGGGCTCTGTCATCCGCGAATGCCGCTCCAACGAGCTCTCGAACGCGATGGCAAGCGGCAACGATCAAGCCGCCGCCACCAGGCTGAAGAAGCTGAATTCAGAGAGCTTCAGCGTTGGCAGCGTTGCGGTTCGTTGCCGAGCTAGGCTGGACCCACCGATGCCGATCAAACGAGTCCTCGAACGCGATGGCAAGCAGCTGACGTTCACGGCTGCGAATCGCGCCGAGGCCGTCGTGATGGTCAAGGAGATCCGCGCGAAGCTGCGCCAAGGATGGGTGCCGACCACGCCGGCCAAAGCGGTGCTCGCGCTCGAAAAGGCGCTCGACAAGCTCGGGCTCTGGCAGATGGAATGGATCACGGGGCTCACCGACGCCGAGGTCGAGGTCGCCTACGCGAATCAGATCAAGCGCAAAGAGCTGGTCTCGGAGTACGTGCTGGCGAGGCGCCCGACTCGCGCGCTGTTCGCGTACATGATCAAGGGTCATCAGGGCCTGCACCTCAAGGGTGCAATGAAGGTGCTCGCGAAGAATCCCGAGCACAAACAGTGGATGATCGAAGGGCTTGGCGCGGCGCTCGCGCAGAAGAACGGCTTCGACAACGAGGATGCGCGCGCGTTCGCCCAGCGCTGGATCAAGCTGCTTGGAGCGGCCGCACCGGTCGCGCCGAAGCACGAGACCGGCACGACCGAAGCGAAGCTGCTCGCGGCGATCGCGGACGCACCCGAAGCCAACCAGCCACGCGAGGTCTACGCGGACTGGTTGATCGATCAAGGCAATCCGTTTGGCGAGTACATCCACGCAGCGATCGCGGCGCACCCGGATCGCGAAGCGTTCACGACCACCGAGAAGACCAAGCTCGCCGACAAGCTCGAGAAGAAGCACGCAAAGGCGTGGCTCGCACCGATCAAGCCGTTTGCACGCTCGACGATCTTGCGAGGTGGCCGAGGCTTGATCAGGGCCGTCGCCACCGAAGGCGAAGGGTTCGTGAAGGCAGCCGCCGCGATCTCGGCACGTGCGCCTCGCGCCGACCTCGTGTTGACCGGCGTGAAGAAGAAGCACATCGCGGCGATCGCGGCAGCACCGCTCGGTGCGTTCGCACGAGTGGTGCTCGCGCAGCAGCGGCTCGACGATGCCGATGTCGTGGCGATCGTCAGCTCGCCGACATTCGCAGGGGTCCAAGAGCTCG